>Ga0247765_1000227_pt1 | contig 45269 bp, 38 predicted proteins | sample UWRJL106311C6_FD_179949 | JGI IMG/M metagenome (GOLD analysis project Ga0247765, IMG submission 179949) | Plant litter microbial communities from Arlington Agricultural Research Station in Wisconsin, United States - UWRJ-L106-311C-6 | ecosystem: Environmental > Terrestrial > Plant litter >... | reverse complement strand
GCGCAACAACATCAAATTACACAACACATCCATTTCCTTTGCAAGACAAAAAAATTGAAATCATAAAACAGATATTTTCAAAGCACCCAGCTCTCTCCCCGCTCATACTCCCTCCCCCCCTCCCCCAGCCGAAACACCCAAACCCCTTCGGGGCCTGTATTCCATGCCATTCCCTTTTCTCTGTCCACTTTAACACCACACCTCTCTGGCATCGCTATAACCACCACGTCTTTCTCATCAGCCCACCTTTTACATACCTGATGCTGTTCTTCCTCCTCTGTTTTAAAATGCGGAAACACCACCGCCCCACCCAATAGGTCCAACCCCGCTGTATCTTTTAGACCAATATCATTCTCATCAAGCCCGCCGTTTTGTACGTCACAAATCGCAATGTCTTTTCCGAGTATCAGAGCCCCGGCGCTGCCCCCAAATATGACTCCGCCTTTTTCAAGAAAGTCCCGGAGTGCTTGCGGGAGGAGAGGATGGGTTTGCAGAAAATGGAGGAGGTGGAACGTATTCCCGCCGGGGATGAACAGCACATCCACATTATCATTCTCATCCGTCCCACCATCATCATCACTCTCGCCATTATCCATGTTGCTATCACCATGACAGGTACATGTAGAAGAAGACATAGAGAGATCAGAGACTAGCCCAAAATATGGAGGCGTAAAACTCTCCTCCCGAAGGATTATGAAATTCGCATCTCCCCCGCGAGGTTCCAGCGCAGATGCAAACCAGGAAAAGACGGCGTCGTGTTTAGAAGGGGGTTGCGCGTACGGCCAAACGGCGATTTTTAACCTTTTATTCTGGCTCTCGTTTTGGACGCGCTTGTCGTTGGTGGAAAAGACAAGGTCCCAGACTAGAGATTCGTCGTGTTCGGAACCGCCTCCGCCGAGGTAGATCATTGTTTTGTAGGTAATTATTTGTGATTTTATATAGTAAGGGAGGATTGTTGGATTGGGGCTAGGGGATGACTGAATGCCGCTAGGGGATGAGCTGAAAATATTTAAAGCCTAGAAGAAATGTTGAGGTGACGTAGTGTGGAGACCAAGACCTTCTATAGACTATTATCAAAATGCTGTGGACCTGAGCAAGCGAGCTGAACATTCGCACGTTCGTAAGACGGGTAAATCTAGGTCCGCGACTGGACCACCTTCCCGGCTTGACATTCCGAGGCCGCTCAGCCACTCCGTGTGCGGCTGATACTGCCCCTAGACGAGCTACCTGCATCTAATGACTCTCCCTAGCGTAGCGAGATGGCTACGCAATTCACTCTCTAGTGTCTAACACCCCGCCATGACGCACGAACAGAGGTACTCCCCGAAAGAAAGATAACGAGCTGCGACGACATACCCGGCATATGTTAGCACACGCAAGACTGCCAGCCTCCCTTGTGGGCGACGGCGCCAACACCAGATAGTCATCAAAATAAAAACTCGCGCAAATTTCGAGTCATAATCGTACATGGGTATAAGTACAACCATCAAAACGTGCAAATCATAACCTCAGACGCTCACTCCCCCGCCCACGCGCCTGACCTCGCCTCTTGACCCCCCGTCGAAATTTGCTGCCACCCGAAACCTTGATGCGCCCATCCAAGGCAATATCAACTGGTGATTTCGCCTTGATATAATCCACCAGCACCGTGTCCAGTGTATCGAGCGTGACGGGATTCGCAATGGGTGGGCTGAGGAAGTTATCGCCGCCCCCAGCGATAAAGTCGACGGTCACCACCCGATATTCCGCAGCCATATCCAGCGACTTCCCGTCAATATTGACCGACACTAGCCTACTCCCAACAGCACCTGCGGGGTTGTATTCAATGGTGATGCCTTTGCTAACCTGCAAAAATGACGTCACGGGCCGGCCGTTGTCCTGGTTCACCTGGGACACAATCCCCTCCAGGGTACGGTAAATCCTCTCTCCCGTCAGAGTGATATCGGTCACGGCATTCGAAAACGGGAAAGCAGTCAGGACTTCTCCCCGAGTGATCGGACCTTGGTCAATGGTGGCGCGAATTCCACCCGCGTTGGCAATGGCAAATGCGGGACGCGTTTCGGGAGTGCTGGAGTTGAGGCGGTAATCCAACATGGCACTAGACATTGTCAGCTTGTCTCCCAATTATGGCCAAATAATGGGCTTCATACTCCGCGAGAAAGTCACCCAGCAAACATTCCTGCCGCTGGCATGTGGTCTGGTCCAAAACCACATTGCTGAACCCGATCTCCTGGGCAGCAAACTCCTCAAACGGCTTCCTCCACTCCTTGATCTGCGCCTGGAGTTTTTCATCCTGCGCTGTCTGGTTGGTCACGCGGGTTGGCGCGCCATGATACTCGAGAATCTTCCCATCCGCGTCGTACGTCACGTCGATATATCCCAGATATTCACCCCAACGGAATGCCGTGACGATAAAAACTTCCTCACCATCCTTGTTCTCGACAATGGTCGGATATGGACCCTCGGAGCCAGTGTCATTTCCGAGCTTGGTGTGACTGTGGCCGCCCATAATGAGATGAAGTCCCGTTGTTTTACGAGCCAAGCGCTGGTCCTCAGTGTAGCCAATGTGCGTCAGCGCAGCGATACGAGTGATGTTGGTAGTTGAGCGGATGTGATCGATGGTGTTCTGCACCGCCTGAACCGGATCCGTGAAGATGGTGCCTTTCCCGGGTGACGAAATGCTCGGAGTGGTTTCTGTCGTGACACCAATGACTGCGAGTTGGTACTTTTCGTAAATGTGGTACGGCTTGATGGTGCGGTTCAACTTTGGGTTGTCGGAAAAGATGTTCGCGCTGATGATAGGAAAAGTCAAATTCTCAAGGAATTGGCCGAGATGTTCGTCGCCTTTATCGAATTCATGGTTCCCCAGCGTCATACCGTCGAAGCCGAGCTGGTTGAGAGCTGATGCGATTTTCTCCCCGCCATAAAACTGGAAGAACATGGTCCCCTGAAACTCATCACCGGCGTTAAGGAAGAGCGAATCGGGGTGGCCAGGTCGGGTCTCATCGACAAGTGTCTTGATGCGCGCGTATCCTCCATAGCATCCGCGTTCTTTTTGCACGCAATCGGTTCCCGAGGATGAAAACTCGTCCAAATGCGCATGCACGTCGTTTAGGTGGTAAAACGAGATGTTGTAATGTCCTTGGCTGTCGATAAATCGCTTGGAGAGATGTCGCTTGCTGATGAGATGGTCCTCTGCTGCAACAAGAGACGCCGATGCGATTAAAAATCCGGAGAGGACTCGGAGGAAGGTCGGAAGAGCCATGTCGACGAAACGGCCGTGGCGCTCGTTACCAGACGACGATGACGTCGTTCGCTTGTCCTGTACGCAAGGGGCTGGGAATTGAGAGCTTCCAAGAAGGGAAAGAACGTTTGATGCCAGAGCGATGGTGTGGGGTACCCAGCAATAGACAGTTGGAACGGCCGACGACGGCGAAGGGGGCGGCCATGACTTTTAATCCATCATCTTGACTTAAAAATGTCTCGGTCAGCGCCAGGTAGCACCAGTGGGTCATGCAGCGTGGCGGACATCCACAGTGCCACGAGTGTTTGTGCGTGATTGACTTTTCAGGTGCGACATTGACGTGAGAAAGTTGGGCCGACTGACGATCGCTTCGGATCACCATGCGATGTGCGACCTTAAAGATGTTACCTTCCCATTGGGGTTTGTAGCAATTGACCAGTCAAAAGCTGACCTGCCGCAACGGGGTGTTATCGCCAAGGTGCGTAATTAAAGGTTATCTTCAGGCGGGCCGGACAGTGCCGTCTCGGAACGGGTTCCACTGAACATTTGTGGCGCCGCCTCCTATCAACCACCCACGTGGCGATTCATCAACGTCGACGAGAATAAAGCTTAAAGCTACGAAGTTCCAGATATGGCAGCAAGAGCAACGAGTTGCGGCGTTGGAATTACATGTGTTAACATTATGCATGACAGACATGTGAAAAACTCAATGCGTCCCGTCATCATGTCAGAATCCATCATCTCCAGCAATGCCTGTGTGACACCATGAATTACTGACCTCAGCTTATTAACCCACAGTCCGAGGCGCAAACAACGCCAATCCGGAGTCAATGGCCACAACGTCTTCGACCGTTTCCTCCCAAAGTTTGTCCACAAACGCACATCCCACCGGCCCATCAAGGAAAGCAGCACCTCTATCAACGCCGTCAGCATTCCAAAAAGGAAACAGGAGGAGAAGAAAATCCTGCTGTAAGTCTCGCAACAGGAATAAACTCACCTCCCAGCCTTATTATTCTGAATAAACATCCCATTCGTCTCCGCCCCCGCCACCGCCGATGCATACACGAGCAAACGTGCTCCCTCCTCAACCGTGCGGGCCATGGCCTTCCGTGCCAGCCCCATCAAGGTCTTGAACCCACAAGGAAGATTCTTGTCCAGCCCCGTTTGGACCAGGCCCGGACAGGCATTGTTGACAACGACCTCGGAGGGGGCAATGGTGGCGAGACGGCGACAGTAGGCGTTGACGAGGAGTTTACTGTCGGCGTAGCGGAAGAGTTTATGGAAGGTGGTTGGGTCGTCGAAATGGGCGAGGATGCTTTGATTGGACGGAATGGGAGATTTCTCGAGCGTGTGCTTGGTGGCGTGTTGGCCGGATCCGACAAAGGTGATGCGGGTTGGGCTTCCTCGGATGGCGGCGGTGGCGCGGAGGAGGGGGAATAGTTCGAGGCAAATGAGGAGGTGGGTGTAGCAGTTTACTTGGAGGGTCAGCCTTGTCATCAGGGGACACAACCTGACTATCTAGGTAGGTAGGTACCTTGCATGATTTGTTCGTGTCCGCCTGGGCTCTGCTTGTAGCTCATTGCCACCATTCCGCCATTGTTGAGCAGGATATCAAGCTCTTTCACCTCTCTCTTCACTTGCTCGGAGAAGCGTAGTCCGGAGTTGTAGTCGTCGAGATCGAGCTCGAAGACCTCTATCAGGGCGTCAGGGTTGGATTTCGCAACTGAGGGGTCTGCCTTGAGAGCCAAGACAGCCTCTCGACCTTTTGTGAGAGACCGGCATGCCAGAATGACCCGAGAGGCACCAAGGACGAGAAATTGTCTGGCAGATTCGAAGCCTAAACCGGCATTGCCACCTGTCACGATGATGGTTTTCCCTGCGAGACTTGTCCCAGCCGGCGTGGGAGGGACAGGAATCTGTTTCATTGTCAGGTTCAGGTTTGTGAAATATGTGATTTGACGAGGCAAAGGTGATGCAAGAGCTGTGATGATTTGAGGTAGATACGACAATGATGGGCCTGTTGAGCAACAAGCCTCCTGCACTCTACTTATGTTGAAGACTCACTCCCAGCACCCGAATCCTCCTGTCCTGTCTTTCACAGAATTACTAATGATGTTTGCCTTTCTTGTAGTTTCCCTGATCTTTCCTGTTTGCTTTCTGTTGTTGGATTCATGTTGGTTGCGAAGAGGGCAAAGCTGTGCCTCGGACAAATTGTCGACACTAGCATTCGGAAACTTTGCGGGGAGCTGAGCCAAGAATTGTTCCGAGCAACGGACTGACGCTAAAACCGGGCCTCCTGTTCGACCGGCGTGGTAAATCTGAAATCCGATTAGCTATTCGGACAACACAACTGGTGCCCGACGATGAGATACCAAAGCCTCACTGGGGATAATGTGCCCGGACATGTCGGGTATGTTCCGCCGACGGCGACATGCTGCGGAAGGATGATGGATGTTCCAACGCAAAGTTTCGCGGCGCTAATGGCTTCGAAAGCAATGAGCGGAATTCCGACAGCTAGTTATGACGCGCCCCCGAAGTCTTATCTCTGGAGCAGGCCCTCGCTGCTTGGGGTGGGGAGAGTTTGCACGAATTCATCGTGGGGAAAAAACAAGGCAGCGTGATGTTAGACTCTTCAATGGGAAGGAGCGTCCTCTGTCGCTTTCAGCATCAAAATTTGCACTTGAAGGTAGCTGCCACACCCAGAGTCTGGTAGTGAAATGTTGGATACCTAATTTCATGTCTCCAATGAACCCGTGCAATGTCAGTGCATGCCGACAGCCGGATTGAAGCTCCTCAACAGTTTCCCGGTACAAAGCAAGTGCAGGCCTGTCGCATTAGCTGTTGACGGCACACTCCGATTCTAGGCAGCTCCTTCCTTCTATTCGCGCTGAAGTGTGGAGAATGGTCTCTGCAGAAATTTCTTGGAAGGAACAAAGGACATGCAGCTTGTCGAACCTAGCGCATGACGACCCAGGACTTCCGAACAGGACAGCGGATGTCCATTCTTCGTATATGTGCGCGTTTGACCTTGTAATGCGCACACAGATAAGACCGACTTCATTTATTACCAAAAGATAAGGAAAGCGCTGTGCATCTCAAGATATGGGCGTGGCACAGCACATGACTGGATGGGATCGACGAATTGCCAAGGCATATGTATCTTGTCGTCATAGGTTGCACGCAGCCGCCCACCACAACCGGTCTGACGTATGTAAACAGACCACACTTATCAGCATATCCCCTCACTCGGCCAAGATGTCTCTCGTTCTCGACAATTCTCTCCCTTGTGGACCCCGCACACAACTGACCTCAACACCATGGCCCAGCCTCTACCCTTTGAGCGATCCGGACACCGGGATGATGGGCGGCGCCAGTCAGTGCTCTCATCTCTGATTCCTGGGAGCCTATCACTGCCTCCGACATTCCTCGCCACATCGCCTGTGGTCCGTGAGATTCTGCATCGAGATGTCGACGAATGTTCAACCGACGACGAAGACTCGCCGGATCACGAAAGCCATGACATTCCGGAACACGATGCCAGACTTGCGTTCCATCCCAACGGGGTTTCATTCGGATGCGGCTACTCAATGGTTCCAATGCTAGGGCTCGACATGCCCGTGTCTAATCCGCACGAGGTTGACGAGTCCCTCGGCGCCGAACTAGCCCTCTTGCAGGACAATGACTGTGTTCCTTCAAGTCGTCGACCTAGTGTTGCCGTCCCTGATGAATCGACACGACTTCTCGATGTCGAGGAACAAGCCGCGCCTGCTGCACATCCGCCTGATGAGTTGCGTGCAATCTGGGACGAAGCCGTGGCCGCTGGGCGGATCAAGACATCGTGGCAGCGAGAGGCCAAGACTTTGGTCGGCTACTCATTGCCACTAATTGCTACGTTTGTTCTTCACTACTCAGTCACTATCGGAAGTGTCCTCACTGTTGGTCGTTTGGGCATGTTGGAGCTTGCTGCTGTCAATCGTGTGTCTCCAACCCCCCTTCCCACCCCGCCCCCTTCCCCTTTTCTTATACTCCGACCTTCCAAGATACTGACGCGCGATAGTCGGGACCATGACAGCAAGTATTACATGTTACGTGCCCGTTCAAGGCCTCTCGACGACGCTTGACACATTGGCCTCACAGGCGTACGGATCCGGTCACAAACACCTCGTGGGACTGCAAGCTCAGCGCATGACCTGGCTGCTCTGGATGCTCATGACTCCTGTTGCGGTGGTCTGGTGGTTCTCGGAGCCAATCCTCGCCGCACTGGTTCCCGACCAGAACACAGCCAGGCTTGCCGCCATGTACCTACGTATTCTCATCATCGGTATGCCTGGAGTTGCTGCCTTTGAGAGTGGCAAGCGTTTTGTCGGGTCGCAGGGCCTCTTCCGCGCCACAACTTACACGTTACTGCTGGGAGCTCCCCTGAGCTTCTTACAGAATTGGCTGTTTGTCTTTCGCTTTGGATGGGGCTTCGCTGGTGCAGCACTAGCTATGGCTATTACTCAGAACTTGCTACCTCTCCTGCTCGCGGCCTACGTCTACTTGTTTGAGGGATCTGAGTGCTGGAGTGGGTTCAGTCGCAGGGCGTTTAGTAATTGGGGTGAGATCCCTTTTTTCTTTTTCTGTTCGACCGACACCACGGTCTCCTCAACCATGTTGCTAATGGCGACTATCAAATAGGCCCCATGCTCAAGCTGGCACTTCCAAGCTGCCTCATGATATCCGTCCAATTCTCCGTCCTGGAGATCCTAACCATCGCCGCCGGCCAACTCGGCACAGCCAAGCTCGCCGCACAGAGCATCCTCGTCACCGTCACATCGACCTCCTTCAATGTCCCCTTCCCGCTAGCCATCGCCGCATCCACCCGGATTGCTAATCTCATTGGCGCCGGCCTAAGCGATGGAGCTCGCATCACGGCAAAAGTGGCCATCGCTTCAGCTTGTATCGTTGGTCTCACCAACCTCTCGATCCTCGCCGGTCTGAGACGGCAAATCTCGCTCGTCTTCACTGATGATGACGAAGTCGTGTCTATTGCTTCTCAAGTCATGCTCGTCTGCGCGGTCATGCAAATCTTTGACGCACTCGCGGCTGTTTCTCACGGCATTCTGAGGGGTGTTGGTCAGCAAGCCATTGGAGGTTATGCGAACCTTTTTTCCTACTACTTCATCGCTCTGCCGGTTGGTCTTAGCGCGGCTTTCCTGCTGGGTTGGGAGCTTGCAGGTTTGTGGGTTGGTCTGACCGCTGGTCTTGCCGTGTAAGTGAATTTTCTTTTCCCAATGTACGTGAGTCCCAGACTAACAGACATCCGAATAGCGTCTCGGCTCTCGAGTTGCTGTACCTCTACAAATCTGACTGGGAGTCTGCAGTGGCTGAAGCCGAGCGGAGATTGAAGTCTGAGGACATTAGTGGGGAGTTTAAGACTTCGAGAATTTGAGTGGTTATCGTTATGGAAAAGTCATGATGTGATTCAGCTCAGTCGTTTGTTTTTTGGTGTTGTTGTTTTGCCCTTGAGTTTACCCAAGTTGGATCCAAATTGGTAAAGCATGGTTTAGGATTTTGTCATGACTCCCCAAACTTCCGCAAATGACAAGAAATGCCGTTCTTTGTGGGGCACATTGAGTGCCGTTGCCCCGGGATTCTTCCAGTGCCGGTATCTCGGGTATTCTTTTGTCAACGTGCCCCGCTGGGCTCACCTCCGGGCCGCATTGCGGGAGAATAGAGACCGAAATCATGGACTAGAGACAGGGACACGCTCAAGAGCTTCAAGGAGTTCTTGCATGGTTGGTGTCGTGTTCAGTTGAAGTTGCGCTCAGCAGCCATTCCGTCAAAACAATGAGACGAACACACTCGGTCCATTCTATATGGCCATGGCTTCTCTTTCTAGCTACATTCTTCGTCACCGAAATACTAGCAACCCCCCCCCTCCCATCATTCGCCCAACCCCCTGCCTCATCCCGGCCTAAATTCCGCTACTGGTTTCCCGACGCCAGCATCCCCCCATCGGCCGTACAATCCGACATCACCTCGCTCGCATCCATCTCCGGTGGCGGTCTCCAGTTTCTCGGTTTCTACAATCAGGGATTCCCACCGGTTTCTACCGACTGGACACGCTATGGTTTCGGCACGCCTGCGTTCAAAGAACTTCTTCGCGCAGCACTGCAAACTACCGCACAACATGGTTTGCTCTTTGATTTTGCCGTGGGGCCCAACACCGCGCATGGGATCCCCGCTGTGCCACGAAGCGAAGGTCTAGCGATGGAGCTCGTTTATGGAGTCAAGACACTCAATGCGTCACAGACGTTGACGACGCTTCCGCAACCGGTTTTGGAATTCAACCACGCCCCGTTGAACGGGTGGGTTCATGAGCCGGAAAATTGGGGAGAGAGCGAACTTATTGCGGTGATAGCGGGGAAGGTGAAATCTCGAAGTCGCAGGAGTTCGGGATCGGGTGGAAAGGTGACGGAACAGGTGGTTTTGGAAAAGGAAGGCGTGGTTGACTTGACGGGAAATTTTACGGCGACAGGAGCGGGAGGGAGATTCAGCTGGACGGCTCCAGTGTCTCCGGCGGGCCAGACGTGGGTGGTGATGACGTTTTACCAGCGCTATTCCAATGAACGGAGTTGTGTGTCGTCACCAGGAGCGAGTTCGTGGATTGGTAACGGGTCATGGATGGTCGATCATTTCAGTGCGGCGGGAGCGAAAAAGGTCGCTGATTTTTGGGATGGGTTTCTCCTTGATGATAAGGAGATTGATGGGTTAATGAGGCAGGTTGGTTTATACTGTTCGTCCTCCCCAGAACGGTGTTGGAGCGTGTAGACTGACGGATCGACAGCATGGGAGGACAGCATGGAGATGATGGCACCGCTGTGGTGGACACGGGGATTTCTGGAAAAATTTCGACGCAGTCGGGGATACGATGGCACCAAATACCTCCCTGTGTTCTTTCAGGCGAAGAATCTCTGGAATAGTTACGGAGAGCCGTACGACACATCCTATGTCATCGATGGGGAGCCGACAGACGGTGGGAAGTATGCTGAGGACTACCGCCTTACCCTAACTGAGGGGTATCAGGAATACCTCGCCGAACACCAGCGATGGGCGGCGGCCCGGGGGATGGGACACTCGACGCAGCCGGCGTATAACATGCCGTTGGATATGGTGCGCTACCTCCCCTACCTCATTTTGCATAGATGTGGAGTTTGAACCTGCATGTGGCCGCGAGAACTAACAGGTTCCAGTCAGCCGCCATCCCTCTTGTCGCAGCACCCGAGCTGGAGTCCCTCGGTTTTGGGGAGTCTATCGACAACTACCGACAGTTCTCGGGTCCCGCTCACCTCGCTGGCCGCAACACGATATCGACGGAAATTGGCGCCCAACGCGGTGGTGCCTATGCCCAGACTGTCCCAAATCTCCTCAACTTATTCCTCGATTCCTTCGCCGCAGGGGTCAACACGTTGGTGATCCACGGACTTGCTTACGGAGGTCCATACCCCGGAACGACATGGCCAGGCTACACACCCTTCCAGTATGAGTTCTGTGAGATGTGGGGACCACGACAGCCAGCATGGAGACACCTGAATGATACCATGCTCTTTGCTGCACGGACGAGCGAGGTGCTCAAAACGGGGGTACCCAAAGTTGACTTGGCATTTTATGCCTGGAAGCATCCATGGTCGACACGCGCTGTGTACAACCGTGGGGACTTGAACACGGCGGGTTACACGTACGAATACCTCGGTCCTGCGAATCTTGCGTCGCCCGAAGCAGTGGTCAAGGACGGCATTCTGAGTCCGGATGGCCCTGCTTACAAGGCTCTTGTCATTTACAGCCAAACGAGAATCACTCCCTCAGCTGCAGAGGCTTTGCTTCGATTTGCCAAGGCGGGCCTCCCGATATTTGTTGTTGGAGTGCAGTCAATGACTACGGTCGGGGCAGTGGGCCAAGAGATGGTGACCAATGTCTTTTCTCAGCTGACCAACGGGTCGTTTAAGAATGTTCGAGTTCTTCAAACCACGACCTTTGGTCCCGAGGCACTCTACGAGGCCGGTGTTTATCCCAGAGTCATGCCCGAGGCGTTAAACGGGGCTACTAATGCCAGTCAACTCTACTCGACATGGCGGCGTGCTCCTGAAAAGGGTTTGGACTTGGTGTTTCTCCTGAACCGGGGACAGGAGTCGACGTTTCGGGTTTCCGTAACAGCAAGCGAAACCGCAGTCCCCTACCGCCTCGACGCGTGGACAGGAGAACAAACAGCGCTGTCGAGATACCTGCGCACAAGCGACGGCATCTCACTTACCATTACCTTGACCAAAGGGCAATCTTTCATCCTCGGTTTACTGACGGTCTCCGAAAAATCTCCGCCAGAATACGTGGTTTCCTCTTCATCCAACATTGCGCGTGTAACCACCGACGGGGCCGGCCATCTTATAGGTTACATTGACGATCTCTCCGAAGCCACTGCTCTCCTCTCCAGCAACGCCGAGGTCACCATCTCGCCTGTAAATCCCAACTCAGAGCCCAACAACAACGAAATTCCGGTCATCTCTCTTGGTCCCTGGCGTCTTTCTGTGGAATCCTACAGCGCACCAACCACACTCACCACCACTTCGGTAACCCCCAACCGTGCGCGCATCGATATCACCTCCCCACTAACCTCCCTCACCCCGTGGACGAAAATTCCCGGCCTCGAACGCATCAGCGGCATCGGCACGTACCGGACCACATTCACCCTCCCTGCTCCTCTAGGAAACGAAACAGAAGCTTACACACTCCATCTCACCAAGCCGATTCTTAATACCCTCCGTATTTTTATCAACGGACAGGTCGTCCCTGCGCTGGACCCGTTTGCACCAGATGAAGGGAGGGATATCACACGTTTTCTTTTCAACAATCCCTCTGCCTCCAACCCAAGCTCTGGGGAAAGGAAAAATGAGGTGGAGATAGTGATCGAGGTATCAAGCACACTCTTCAATGCCGTAAAAGCCAGAGTAAAGGACGTCAAAAGCGTAGGCATGGGTGTGCGAGTGCCGAGATATTATGAGGGAGCATGGAGGGAGTTTGGGTTGGTGGGGGAGGTGGTGGTTAAGCGGTGGAGAGTAGTGAGGTTATCCTGATTTTATTTCTCTTTGTCTCTCTCCCCGTCTCTCTCTCCCTCTCTTTGTCTCTCTGTCTCTCTACCTTCTTACAGATCCAACCATAACACAGGCGGAACCCAGTCTTTATGTGGCGGGGGATCTAGCCCGACAAGTGGGTATATCCATCTGGCTCGAGCTTTTTTTTTTCGGATGCAATCTTCCCGCGTTGAGCCAACCTCCGTGTCTCCGTGTGGGTCGGGGGTGCATCACCAGCCGTCTCTTGGTGTGGCCAAGGCTCGATTCCTTCCCGCTTGGGATTCTCGGCTCGCCTGGGCTCAGCTTAGCCATTGACAAGAGTGACAAAAAATTTGATGAAAGTGTCAAAAGTGAGAAATAAATGCAGCTGGTGTTATCAGATTTGCATCCTGTGTTCTGGGTATACATGTAATAAAGTCAAGTTGTATCACCACCAGACTAGGTAGGCAACAACAAATGGTCACAACAACAACACCCTGCATCGCGCCAAGACATCACCGGCCCAAGTCTCATGGGTAATGTAATGTAAAGGCGTAAACGAGACAATTAGCCGTAGCCGCACCGCTCACACAGGTTCAAGCCGATCCACCGCATCACACCTACCTAGGTAGTTGTGGCCACATGTTGCCGCTCGTTAGCTTGGTTTGACGTGGCTTGTTGAAACTGGGGAAAAATTGTGTTCAAAGGAGGGTTCTCTTTACAACTTTGTATTTTGAGTAGGTCATCTGCAACTCTATGCTCTCAAGTCTTGTTCTTCTCTCTGCATAATGCGTTCACAACTACACCCATGGCATTGGGCGTCACTTGTTTCTATCCTCTTTCAATATGGGCAGTTGACACGAGCAGCGACGAGCAGTTCCTCGTCTTGTGACTGGAACCCTCTCGGTCCATTGCGGGAAGACCGGCACTTTGCCAGTCTACCACATTGCACTATACTAATCAACGACAAGTCCAAATCTTGGGTCCCGTGGAGTGTCCGACCCGTTTGTGCGCATCCCGAAAATGGCAACGGCGGAAAAATCCCCTACTGCGTCTTCGCTAAGCATGGCTTCCGCGGGACTCAGGGTATAAGTATTATCGCCACACCCGAAATCGCCGCTGAGCTGGCTGGCCTTTTGGAGGATCCCGATCCGGCCTGGTTACACCATCAGGCAAGGTTATATTACCACAAAACGGAGAATGGGGGTCCAGCAGTTTATAGTGTGAAGGATGTACCTGGAAGAGGCAAAGGCATGGTAGCCAATCGCGACATTCGAGCTGGAGAGGTCATCCTGCGCGAGAATCCCGTCATTATCAACCTTACCGAACTCCCTCCCGGTGTTGAGCCTGAACAAGTTGCCTTCATATTCAACGCGGCGTTTACCAACCTCCCTGAGCCAGAGAAGAAACGGATTCTGGCCATGGCTCGGAGCAGAGGCGATGGACATGTCGTTGATGATATTCTCAACACGAATGGGATTGGGCTGAAGATTGGCCAGAATTTCCTGTCGGGATTGTTTCCTGAGGTTTCGGTAAGTCTGTGCAATATTCGTTTTCAAGGTAAAGACAGAAGAAATACTGATTTGTCGCAAAGAGAATGAACCACGCATGTCGACCCAAGTGAGTATCTCCCCAACTGAATTTCTATTCAAGGTATCTGACTTTTCCAGTGTTTTCACCCGCTTCATGGCCAGCACCATGACCATTGAGGCCATTGCCTATGTCGACGTTGCCGCTGGAGAAGAACTCCACCTCAGCTGCAAGTACCCCCTTTCCCACCCACACCCCTTAGACTGGAGAGATAAAGACTGACGAGGAGAGTAGACCTCCCCCTCAACCTGCTCAGCCAAGACCGCAAAGTGTGGATTCAAAAATGGCATTTCAACTGCACCTGTTCTCTGTGCTCTTCTCCGGAAGCCACGCGGCAATCCGACCAAAACAAGTCGCGCATCCAGGGCGTGTTAGACGAGCTTAAGGCCGCGGGCCGTAACCCCGACACTGTAGAGCGTCTTTCCACTGAACTCATGAGTCTTCTCGAGAAAGAAGGACTACAGGCACAAATGGGGAATTTTGCCTCTATCCTGGCGGGAGTCTGGTTGAACTTGTATAATCTGAGCATGGCCAGAGAATATGCAGCCATGGCGGCGGAGAAACAAGTTTATTACATGGGTTGGGATAGCGATAAGGCGAAAGCGGCGTTGGAGATGCACGAGATGTTGGAGGGTGCTGAGTTGGTGTAAGTGGGGACTGGACCTACTAGTACTCATTTTTGGTGATTTTTTTGGTTATAGAAACAGCCTGGTTGTCTGCGACGAAATCTGGGCACACGAGATTTCCTTTTTCGTTAGTCGCCCTAAGCTGGGGGAGCTGTAGCTGATTTGTCCTAAGCTTCCCTCTGATTCGTACCTAAGTTAGGGATCCTACACGCTACTACCGCATAACCTAAAGGGACCCGTTTTCAGTCCCAGCTAAAATTTCCTTAAATATCCCTCGCAGCATCCACAATTCTAGCATCAAGTAGTACACATTATAGAATAGTACGGAGCATTCTAGTACCAAAACTGGGACGGTATCTAATATGCCAGTATGTTAGATAAGCATAGTGCATAATATACGAGGGCTTAAATTATACTAGTACATAATATGCTAGCTTAGAATATACTGGTAAATAACAAACCAGTTTAAAATACACTAGTAGATAATATTTTAGGCTTTTCTAGCGAGGCTAAGGACGAGCATAGTCGCTAAGATACCACTATTAGGTCCATCTCGGTCAATTTAAAAACCTGAAGCCAGAACAACGCCCTCAAAAATTCGACCCTGCTCCTCCGCCCCGTCCCCCTTCCTAACCTCGCACAGTAGCCTAATTCATCTACCTTTACTATTTTGCCTAGTCTACGGCATCGCCAGGGTTGCCGGACGGAACGGCCGAGGACATTTACTCCGAGCGTACTACCGAGTTGCTGGAGGGTGTGCTGGGACTGCAGAAAGATAACTTCAATACGTTTCCGTGAGCGCGCCCACTAGTACACGATATAGAAGGTTGTCAGAGATGGTGCCCCAAGGAGTGAATATGGGGGATACGAAGGGCTGAGGACTACGGGTGGCGTTGGAGGTTCGCCTCCTATTTCCTTGAGAAAAGCCGGTGCAACCTGAAGGATGTAAAGCGCAATGACAAAGGTTGTCCGCGCAAAAGCGTCTGTTCTGGCATCAGAGAGCTTCAAACGCTGCCTCTTCCCAGTGCTGCCAGTTGTCGTCGTGCCACGCCCCGAGATTGTCAATTACTTGTTGACAGTAATTGCTGTCGGCCTTCGACCCCATAAGCTCTTCGAATCTAGCTAATACGGCCCCGACTATCCTTGCGTGGGCCGCGAGCTCATCCTCGGTCTTGCCGCCGGGATAGCTGATCCCATCATGGGAAATCTTGTATATCCGGTTCCAAGTGTGCAACTTGTCGATTAGGCTCCAAAGTGCGTCAATGGGATTGCCACTGACTTGGGCTAGAAGTATAATATCGCCACTTATCTGTTGCTGATAATTCGATGTTGGTGAGAAGTAGGGCAACTTCAAATTGAAACATTGCTGGTTAGCCTCTTCCTCTTCACCACCAGCAAAACAGGATGGAATAGGAATACATACTCGGTAAGATCCACGTCATGAATCTGGGTCCGGAATCCACTAGGGCGAGTGTCAGTGGCGGCTTCGTATGGCGGCATGTATCTGATGTGCGACTCCCCACCATCATAAGTCCTTCATCCACAAATCAACTGACAACCATTGTAGGCTACTGCCATATTGTTCCAATCGTAAAGATCCTGATGAGCCTGGAGGTTCATCGACTGTAGCTTAGTCTTCGCCTAAAACAGAAAGTTGCTCGTTATTAAGCTCGCTAAGTCCCTAGACTATACCGAGCTCTAGTACAACTACTAAATGTATAAAGAGATCGCCCGTAAATTCTATTAGTATATTATTAACAAAGTTAAAGTTCCCGAGTATTATTTCTTTATCCCGAGTAATAAAGAGTTATGTTAGGATAAGTATTTAGAGATGGTTCATATAGCGAAAGACGTATGTAGCCTCCCTATAGTAGTCCTCTTTACCAAGCGAATTATAATACTCCCCCTCTACGATACGCGAGCTTTGATTAATAGGTACTGCGTACCGAGAATTAAGGATAAAACGCGTGCGGATTTTTGCTAATAGAGACTGTCTTGGCTGGGTATACCTGGGATTAACATAAGGTAAAATTAGTAGAATGGTTTTCTCTCTCGACAGCTAAAGATATTGGAACGCTGCCTCGTGATCTGAGCTGGCTCTTTTACTCTCGAAATACAGACTTGCGGCGCAAGGCAGATGAAAGACGCAGCATAGGTAGTTTTGAAAGTTGAGATTAGGGTTAGATAGGCGTCAAGCTAGTGCGGAGGTGGGATTGGTAACATATATTGTAGATGAAGAGGGGAGTTTTATCCAAAGCCGTTATCGCCCCGGCGAGTTCTGAAGTTACGTCTCACCAAGTGAAATCACATCAACGGTCAAGTGCTTGGCTATGGCACTGCAAACCAATCAGTATTTGAGATGGCCTCTACCAAAAAATCATGAAGTAGAGACTTACCATATTCCAGTACACCCCTTTATTCTTCAACAACTGCTGATGCGTCCCCTTCTCCAGCAGCTTGCCCTCGCCCAAGACAAAAATAATGTCGGCATTCTGTACAGTAGCAAGCCGGTGTGCAACAACAACCATGGTGCGGCCCTTGCCAGCGCGTTCAAACGCAGCCTGTACAAGTTTTTCGGATTCGGAGTCCAGGGAGCTTGTCGCTTCGTCTAGCAGAAGGATTTTTGGGTTGCGGATCAAAGCGCGGGCAATGGCAAGACGTTGTTTCTGGCCACCTGACAAAGAAATTCCCTTACTTCCAGTACTAGTGTTGTATCCCTCGGGCAGGGACACGATGAAATCGTGAATCGAAGCGTCACGGCAGACTTGGTGGAGCTGTTCTTCAGTGACCGAAGCAGGGTCGACGCCGAGGAGGACGTTCTCGCGGATAGTGCCTGTAACGGTGGTCAGTCGTCAAGTGAGAGGGTACTCAACATGCACTCCCCTGAAAGAACTGACCTTGGAAGAGCGTTGCCTCCTGGGCAACAAGAGACAGGTTTTTGCGGTACTCATACACGTTGATCTCGGTAATATCTCTTCCATTAGTCAGGATCTTGCCCTTGCCGACATCATAAAAGCGCTCCAAGAGCGAAATGATGCTCGTCTTTCCGCACCCAGAGGCGCCGACGAGGGCAGCGAACTGGCCCTTCTCGATTGTGAGATTCAGGCCTTTGAAGACTGATACATCCCGAGTGGGATATTTGAAGTGAACGTCTCGCAGCTCAATCTCCACACCTCCCTCGGTATCAGGGACTGTCTCGGAACTCGCGATAGCATCGCGATTCCGTGATTCCCTGGTGTTGAGGATGCGGTTCGACGCTTGTGTCGCTTGTGCGGCGTTCGGCCCAAATGCAAGACCTTGGCCGGCCGCCTCGGCGCCCTGAACGACGGCGAAAAAGGCAATCAGGTAGTTGACGACATCGACCTCGTGAGAGGCCAGGAGCCGGCCACCATACCAAAAGATGAGAGCTTGGCATCCGATACTGACGCTGTCCGAGAACGCAAAGATGAGGCTCTGCCACCGAGCTTTCCTGTACGCAGTAGTAATGTGGCCCCTGAGAAGGGTCTGATAGCGGTCACAGATGACGCCCTCAAGCGTGAACGCAGCCACGCTCCGGAAGGCTCCGATGGACTCGGAGGCAAACTTGGAGGATTCCTCAAACACGGCCGCGTTCATCTTTTCGAATTCGACCTCATAGCGGAAACGCCAGTACATGGAGAGTATGCCGAGGGGCACCGTAACAAAGAAAGCGACGAGGGAAATCTTCCAGCTGTGCGGAAAGGCAATGGCCAGGGCGCCGATGAGGCCAAAGACTGCCGTATACACCATAGCCATGTTGATACCTAGGAGCTCTTCTAGCTGTTTTAGGTCTCCTGCCACACGAGACGTGAGGGTGCCCTGCGAGTGGTCATCATAGTCGAAATATGATGTTTTCTGGAACAACAGCGACTCAAAATATTGTTGGCGGTACGTAGCCGAGATGTAATGTGCGAGATGCGTAGCAACGTAGCCCATGAGGAAATAGCCTAGGCCGACACTAATGGCAAGGACGAGCCACATCAAGGACCAAAAGTCTCCTTCTGCCCTGAATTTGGGGGGGTCCTCGGAGTATTGGTACACTTGAACGACTTTGGCAAAGAGGTATGCTTGAAGAGGAGTGCCAGCTAGCTTTTGTTAGTCGGCAACATGTCGCCCATGAAGTGTCAACTCACCGGCGCAGACCATGGCAAAGAAGACGGTCAGTATGTAGGACGGAAACCTTGAACGCTGCTCGTACAACAGCCGACCAAAACTCAGGAACAGATTGCGGTTTTTTACGTCGGGTCCTGCCGCGGCATCACCGCCGTCTGACTTAGCTGCGCTCTTTTCTCGGCTGAGGATCTTGCCGACGTCCCCCTCTTGATGCTCCCCGACCTCTTCGGCCCCTTCGACAGAGCCTCCGAGGGAAAGTTGTTGGGCGTGAACGAGGCCGTAGTAGACACCTTCAGGGTTCTGTAGCAGGCTGTCGTGGGTTCCAGTCTCCACCAACCTCCCTTTCTGTAACACAACAATGCAGTCGGCTTTCTTGATGGTTGAGAGACGGTGAGCAATCGTGATGGTGGTTCGGTTCCGCGCAACTCGGTCGAGGGCAGCCTGAACGATCCGTTCACTTCGCACATCGATGGCGCTAGTGGCTTCGTCGAGAATGAGGATCTTGGGCTTGCGAATAATGCTGCGTGCGATGGCGATGCGTTGACGCTGTCCACCAGAGAGCTTGGCGCCAGCATCTCCCACCTTGGTGTTATAGCCCTAGCCAGTCGTCAGTGCCAACGTCGAGCACCACACAGCGACAAACTTACATCTGGTAGCCGATCGATGAACTCGTCTGCGAACGCTTCCTTGCAAGCCTCCTTGACCAATTCCCTCTTCCGCTCTTCGGGTTCTTCTTCCCACTCGGAACCAACCAAACCGTAGACCACATTTTGGTAGATGGTGTCGTTGAACAAGAACGGCTCTTGTTGCACTAGTCCAATCTGAGAGCGCCACCACTTGAGTTCAATGTCATCAAGAGGATGGCCAGCTGTCGTAACGGATCCAGTAAGCTCAACCTTCGGACCTGTTTCTTCTGGCGCCTCCTTCTCAGGCATATCGTCATCGCTGCTTTCCTTTTCTTCTTCGCTGTCCTTATTCTTCTTCTTTTTCTTGCCCTTTTCCACCGCCTTCGCAATGACGTATTGATATTGTAGTGTGTACCACCGCTGGATAAGTCCAACAATGGTGCTCTTTCCCGAACCAGAGGGCCCCACGATGGCAGTCAGCTTGCCGGCCTCAATAGTAAGATCAAGACCGTCAAGGACTTTGACGTGGGGTCGACCGGGGTAGGCAAACGTGACACCTTTGAAGGCGATATCGTCCGTGGCCGTGACGTCGGGCTCTTTCAGTGTGCCAACGGCGGGTTTCGGGGCGTCGATAACGGTAAAGAACTCGCAGGCCGCGACCATGGCTTTGCCGACGGCTAGGAGGGGACTCGAGATGCGTTCTAGAGAGATGACAATCATCATGACGGACATGAGGACACTGGCTTGCTGTTAGCGATGTTCCAGCAAGGAACAAGGGGGGGGGTTCGCACATGAGCACTGTGCCAACGTTGTCGAGCCTCTGCTCGCCGATTTGCTTGACACCATACCAAAAGGCCAGGCCAAAGGCAGCGAAGAGGGCAAAGAACTGCACGGGACTTCGTTAGCCAGTCGAAAGGATAGGGAGATGGGGAGGGTCCACTACAATCATGCCAAACTGAAGAGCAATTAGGGGCGCGGTAAACTGGCCGTGCTTCCTTGCTTCCTGTACCCATTGAGCATACTTTTTCGTGATCCGTTCCTCGGCGCCGCATGCCGTGATCATCCGAATACCGCCGAAGGTTTCGCTTGCAACGGAGTTGGCCTTTGCCTCAGCCTTGGCAACTGTTAGCCTTGGGCCAAGAGCCATCGACTTGGAGTGAGTACCTTTGTCATTCTACCATGGCCTTTAAGGATGAACGGTAGCAACACGCCCAAGACGCAGAAGATGAAGAGGATGACGCTCGAGGTAACGAGGGTCAGCTCCCAGTTGTAGCTGAATGCGACAGCAACCGACGCAATGATTGTAGCGATGAATTCCAGGAAGACCCCGAGTTTCTCGGATGTGCCCAGTTGCAGTACGTTTGCGGTGGCTGTAATGGTGCTCGCGGCGGCACCCGAAGGCATTGAGTCGAGGACATGGATCGTCTGACCGAAGAGACTTTGCAGGTAGTGCAAACGGATAGCGGACGAAAGACGAATGCCCATCATTCGGAAAGCGAACTGCGCCTGTGTAAGCGGCCGGCCCAAATGGTACAAGTGGAAACGGAAGACCCAGAGAGGGGCCATCGTACCTTATTAATGTAGCTCGCCACAAAGCGGCCAAGGAAGAGAGCCAACAGGTAGATACTAACAACAATAGTGAGCCCGTGATCGCGACCGGATTTCCGACCGTCATCGTCACCTTTGCTTGTTGAGAAGCGACTCAAACTCGCCTTGGGACTGTGTCGAGCCGGGGTTGTTGTAGTCATTGAATTGGCCAACCAATTGACCAAAGACAACGTTCATCAGTGGGAGTGTCTGCCACCCTCCAAGATTAGCAACAACCCGATTTTGCGAGGAAACTTGAGCCACTGACGATGCCGGCGCCGATGGAAGCCAGCCCAGCGGCAACGAAACACGCGACATCGAAAGGCGTCGCATAGGTGAAGACGCGGAAATAATCGGCGGGTTTCGGTTCCCTCTCCGGCCTCGTCCTGACTTTGGCTGTCGTTTGCTCCCCCTCTTGCGAAGATGCAGGTGGCGCGGGCGCTGGCTCTATCGCGTCGACGACCGGAGCGGGGTTCGTTTGGGGCAGCTCGGCCTTCTCTGGATCGGGCATGATGGAGTCAGGCCAGCGCCATTCGTCGACAATGCTGAATGTAGTTCTGGACCCCAGCTTGAGAAGAGCTCAATTGGTTGTGAAGCAAGCAAAAGATGCTACTGAAGCTCCGAGCTCCAAATCGTCGACCACGCGCAGCGACAGCTTGCCCTCGTCGAAAGTTCCTACGATCGGACCCCAGGCCAATAACTTTCCCTCGAATCGGGTCAGCAATGGGCGTTCATGTTCTTGGCACTCAAGGCAGGCGCATGGGGCCGCGCGGTGCCACCTGATCGGTCGGCAAGTTCTCAGCAGGTTGCGTTAGGGCCCGTGCATCCCACTTCGTCATTGTTTTCTCCAACAATTACAGAATCACGACGACACGCAGCACAGCGACACAACTTTGAAGAACCTCGCGGTATCTCGGCACTTTCATCATGTCTCCACCACCGCCACCCTTAAGTACTGTCCTGGGTAAGAAAGACCCAAACTAGGTCGACAAGAGCTCAGCCTAAGAATTCGCCCAAGTTTCAGTTGGAACCTAAACTGTCGGGGATGAGAATGCAATCTCCAATGCCACTAAGGACATCACTAAGATCTCGAAAGTCTAACAAGAACAACCCGAGCAAGCTACCAGACGTCTCCGAGATATATCTCAAAGACGAAGAGACACATAAAGTCCCGATCTATGATACCTGTGACGAAGTCTAGAGAAAGATCCACGCGCGTTCCTCAGAAAGGACGACGTCACCTAAGTCGCCTTACTCAGGGCCATTATAAACTGCTGTTCTGTGGTCATCACGGAGATGGCTAGGCCCATTTCCTCAAGCAGCTTTCAGCTGGTCATATACCTAGAACAGGTTAGGAATCGCTACAGTTGAGGTGCTTGAAAATCAGCAGATCGAAATTGGGGCTAAAATTGGGACTAACCATAGGGGCCAGGATTAAGCAGTCTTCTGCGTTTCATTAAAAGGGAACGTTAGCCTGGGAGGGGACTGAAAACGAGCCTTTGAGACTGCAGCGGCCGCGTGTGGGATCCCCTGGCTCAGGGAAGAATCAGCCTAGTTTCCTGCGACGAATCTAAGCACACAAATTTCCTTTTTCGTCCGCAATCCTAAGCTGGGGTAAGCTGGGGGTAAGCTATGGCTAATTTGTCTTAAGCTCTCCCTAATTCTCCCTTAAGCCAGGGTGATTTGATACACCGTTGCCATATAGCCTTAAAGGCTCCTTTTCAGTCCCCCTGGCTAAACTTTGTTACGTAAGTAAATAAATATATCACGGCACCAAAGGATGCAATGTGTAAACACCACAAAAATTGGAACGTTGTGCAGTTAGGGCATTGCACTGTAGTCCTTTTACATCTAGCTGTGTAGCTACAAGCAGGCTGTCACGGCACCAAACCAGCCCTTAACCAGGGCCGGCTCGGCCCGGAACCAGCAGCTACACGTGACCTCCCCAGCACCCAGTATATAGCCTACCTCTCGGAAGCCAGTTCCCTTTGGCTCCCTTCGTGCAATAACAAGTCTCTTTCCCCAGACCTGAGGTCGGCACCGTGACACAGGCAGTGTACTGTGACAAAATATAAGTAAGCGCCCGATTTGGAAATTAATAACCGCATTTTTATATTAAAGCGTACGAAATTAATAAGTAGGTTTAGTGATAAGCTTGATTTTCTTATAATACGTAGTTACTACGAAATTGTTAAGAATTTGGGTAACGATTTATTCCGGTGTAATAAGCTACTCGGGTGATCAAGGAAGAGCCCGATTGATGCTGAAACCCCGAGGTGGAGGCACCTCGCTTAGATAAGGCCCATAGATAAGGGAGTGTACGCACGGCACTCCCTGTTTAGGTGGGGCCTAGGCTGGTGGAGCCTAGTCTGCAAGGCACCTTGCCTTTGCAGGAGGGGCAACCCCTCCATCTTCTACTTTCCATCACTGTAATAAGCTACTAGGGTGATCAAGGAAGAGCGCGATGCTGCTGCGATACACAGGTGATTCACTAGCGATGAGTTGGTAAAGCAGATTCCACTTCGATACAGTGACTGATTCTTGCAGAAGGGAAAAACCCCCTGCGAGCGCCAACTACCTACAGCGGCTTTATGCGTGTGCCGACCTATTGCGTCATTGCTGCCCCCGACGCTGCGCAGACGCTGCGGCGGGGTTTCGCCCTGTGTGTCGCCTGGCCCATTACAGGTTTGTCAGTTGTCAGGGTTGTCAGGGTTGTCGGGGCAGGGTAGGGTTTGGCTAGTGGCTTCCTGTTGAACGCCACAGGTGGCTTCTGGGCTGAGGAAGCAAAATGCACTATACTAGATTGAGAGCGAACTTAATTCTCTCCGGTTTCATCGATCCAGGCGGGCATAGCAGGTGAGGGCAGTTGACCAGCTCTGTCGCGCGAAGGCAACATGACAAATGTTCGCCTTCCAAGTTCCCCGATCTCGACGTAGTTTATCTCTAATTCAATTCTCTGGTACTGCGATCAAGAGCCGCTTTCAATCTGATGGTTTTGGACGGTCGTCTGCGAGATCTTTGGTGACAGATTGAAAAGGTGGGGGAGGGGGTGCGCTTCCAAAAGAGGTTAGACAACGTCATTCCTAATGAGGGACACCGTCATTTTAGTGCAATCAGCAGTCAATCCCAAATTTTAATCCGTTTGTTCAAACGGATTAAAATCGGGTTAGTCAATCCACTGCGTGGATTCCACGCCCTTGGATGGTGTGGAACGCTGGCACAAGGGAAACTCTGGCACCCGCGGCCAGCCGCTTTTACCACGTCGTCTGCAGAGCTTTCTTCTGTTTCCTCGTCCTCCTCTTCGGTCTCGAAGCGGTCGAGGCTCGCAATCTTGTCCCAAACCTTGACGACCTCAGCCACCTCCGCCCGCGCCAACAAGGGCATCTCTGTTAACTCCCCAGGCTGCCCCCATCGCCTCTGCTGCAATCTATGGACAATTCAACGATTGGCAGGAGTCGGAATGCCTTCGCAAGGCACCGCAACAAGAAGCAGCGCGACGCAAAGCACCTCTCATACTCGTCCTCGCCTTCTTTCACGTCGCAAGATAGGATGTCCCGCGGGTACTCCCTGACGCAACCTGGGTGCAGATACTGCCGCCTCGCAGGACAACGATATTGGTAGTTTTGCATTTCAGAATTTATCGCCCGCAGCACAGCAGTCGTCAGAGACCCCGAACCTAGGCGGAAGTCGATTGCGGGGAGGGTGGCAAGGCACTTTGGTTTTGCGCGAAGCATGAACAAGGGTTGTCAGCCACAAGTTTTGACCTTACCATTTTGGGGGGCCTTTTCGACTGGCCCCAGTTTTGGTTACAGCTTGTTGGCAGCTGTAACCGTAGGGGGCACCCTCTCATGCTTCCCTCACAGAGCGAGGCAAAACGCGGCACTGGGATCTTTCAGGCTTTTGAGTCACTTCCACTCTCCTTCCTTCCTGATGACTTCTCGTTTAGCGGCCCGAGTTCTGCATTCTTTTTCGTCACAATAATCTGTTCACGATTCCCAATGTTTTCGCATTACGTATCGGAAACCTAAAAGGTAAATTCTAGAGCAACTTTTTAGCGTCGTTTTTAGTACCTCAGCACAAACGGCGACAGCCTGAAGCGCAAAGCAACCCCGGACCAGCCTTTTAGAAAAAGGCTGGTCCGGGGTCTAGCGAAATGCGCTAGCCCTCAATGAGGGGATGCGCTTTTCCCAACACGTGATGAGTAGCTTCAGCATGTCAAATATTCCTTTTATTTGTGTCTTGTGACTCTGTTTCCGATATGCCCATGGCCTCCGTTGCGCACATACCTAGCTGCAAATCTGTCAAGTTTAATACACGAGAATATCTACGAATTGCAACAGGCGCCCCCCATCAAATTACCTTGGTGCGTGTGCGAGCGGGAATGGATGGGTCGAAACGATGCATCGGGATTGAGACGAACCGCCTGCCATCTGATGGTCTGAACTACACAACCCGTCCGCCTGCTACCGATCTTTTTTTTCATACTCCTCTTTACAATTTCTGTCATTCCTTTACGCAAACATTCCCTATTCCTTTGTTACCTTCTCCTTTAACCCCCCCTCCCCCTCCCCTCCCCCCATACGACTAAGGTACGCAGATGAGGAAGTTATAAGCATAACATATCACACACAACACACAGTGCTTGGCCAGAAAACTACCCCATGTTCGAAGCCATGCCGATGAGTCTCTTGGGGCATTCCGGACACTTTTCGTGGGAGCATGCTGGGCATGTTCCGATGTTGATGTGGATCGGATCTTTCTGACACTGGCACTGAATAGGTACATTTTTAGGCTACTATTCGACAGATAGGAAGCGGGTACGGCTACTAACGCATGTCCAAACCTGACACATTTTCGGCTGGGATTGGGGTCAGCAGGCTAGTAGTACCTTGTGGATAACATGATGGGGGGGCGTCTATACCAGCTTGTTTGTAGGAACCGACCCGGAAAGGGGGGTCTTTAAGCTATTGGGATAGCTTGGGGCTCCCATAGCAGGCGGTAGAGCAACTCTAGGGCCTAGGTTGCTCATAGCTGTACAGTAAGGGGCGGCTTTGATGTGTAACATCATCGAAGTTGAGAGTGCGGCGGGTTCTGACGTGCCGGTAAGGTAGTCAAGCGAAGTTGTCCGAGGAGACCTTTTCTGTATAGTAAAGATTTAATAGAAGATAATTCTGATCCAATCTATTCTCACCGCCGTGAAAGTCGATTGAAAATCAAGCAAACGATGATGTTGGAAATGGTGAGAAACACCGTTGGCAAAGCGGTCGGTGCGGCGTACCACCCCGCCTTTAAACCCCTGATATACTAGAAACCATCACTTTTTGGGCGCTGCCACCTTGAATCGAAGGCCCACTCAAATATTGAGGGGTTGTTCTCACGGCGCCCAGTTTAATGAACTCGACATAATGATATATCTGTGATGGATCTAACCGTACCGAAAACTCTAACTGTTTGCTTGTCGAGGATTTGATATACGAACCGCTGGCCCCAGCCAAGTTTCGTTTTGCCGGCTGCAGTAGGTTCATCAATGCACGTCTTAACCTCATACTGTTGCTCCAGAGTGTAGCACTCTAGCTTAGGGAACGGTGGACGGGTAGTTTCGATGTTACAATCCTAACTCCGGAGGAGGGTTCACGCGTTGGATATGGGGTGGTCCAGGTAAACTAAGGAGGTCCAAGGTTGGATTAGAATGCTAGATTTGCTATGCACAAAGGGTAGATACTCAAGCAGAGAGGTATGAGACACGTCAATACAATAGGATTGCTCTTGCAGGAAACAAGACGTGGGCGTGTATTGCTTTACTTGAGGAATAAGCAATCAACAAGCGCTGTGGATGTAAGGTCCCTATATAAGACATAATTTGGGTCCTGTCCCTGAAGGAGGCACTCCATCTTTTTCACATAGACCCTAGAAAGACTATCGGCTGAAGGTTGGTGAAGCTAAGGGGCTAGAATTGACCATTATAGCCCCTCTTGTTTCCGTACTTGATTCCAACGAGATCCACACTAGTAGGTACCTCCACAGTGTCACAGCAGAAGATCGGAGCACTCGGGTCGTCAAGTTATCCCTCAAGGCCGAGATGCTCCATAAATCAGTGCGGGACAACCTTGCCCGTCTTGCCATTACTGACTACAACTACTACCGTTGTAACTGCTTGACTATTTGGACGATTATCTGTGCTGGGTATCACGGCTGTGACATTGTAGTAGCCAACCTTGTAAGAGAAAAAGCTCTTCGTGCCTCAGGGCCGCGAGGAAGTACCCCGCGGCCCATCTGAACTAGTGATACTGCCAGAGGCCCCCCACTGTGACCTCTGACCGCCTAATCTACTATCCATTGCTTGATAAGAGATGTCACAGTTCAACCTGTGACACTGGGTTGGATTCCTGGGCACGAGCGTCCTCGTTCATGACTAAACGTTTTCTACAGTTACTGAACGGTAAGTTGAATTCATCTTCTGCTGTCATTGATTTATTTTCACAGTGTCTCTAGCCGCCAAGGCACCAAGAACCGCCGATTCCATGGCCCATGCTTATAAACAAAACATTTCGATGCCAGCCTCTGATGATATTTGATGCTAGATCCTACTAGTCAGGACAACGGGGGCCAAGCTCGACCAAAAACATTCTCTGCACAAACGCCGCTGGCACCTAGCCCAAAATGTAAGTAATAACAGTTTCCTTGTAGAAAAGAAACTTAGTTGTGGAGCTCGACTACTCGCCCGCAACTACGTCTCTTCATGGACTTGGGCATGTGATACTATTTGCAGTGCGGCTGCTGGGACAACTGTTACAACCCTAACTCCGGAAGGTCCACACGTTAGATACAGGTGGTCTAGGTGAACCACAGAGGTCTGAAGGTGGGTGTGCAACAACTTGAAGATCCAGGCCGCAACACTGATGCCACATCATTGAGCCTGGCCGCTGGTGAGAATAATGCAAACGTGTCGTTTAAATGGGTCTAACTGGCCACCGCCTATGCTCCGACAGGGTGCTTCTACTTCGGGGACTGGGGTTTTTAGCAGATTTGGCATGCTGACACGGAAATCTGGTGGCTGCGACTTGTTGTTGTGAATAACGTGTTCGAACTCGAGTGGATTCAAAATGCAGGAAGTGAAGTAAGCCTTAAAAAGATCGGCACTTTAGGCATTTGTAGACCCTAGCTCAGCCGCTCAATGACACTTTTTTTTGCCCTAACGACCGTCGCTTCTACTAGACGAGAGCAAGTGCGGAGCAGACACGTGTGCAGGGCACATTTCTCAGCGGCCAGCGCCTATCCAATAACAAATAGCTCCCGTCCCTAACCGACCCTCAATATTTGGGATGTCTGAGCCTGCCGATCACTATACGCATCATCTTCAAGTTTCTCTTTATCATCCCCTACCCTCCTTTTTCGCCTTCAGGAGAGAATTTCCTTACTCTTTTTTTTTTTTTTAATTGTGATCCGAAATTCACTCTGGACTTAATCTTCACGAGTTCGGTAGCCCAACAACATGGCAGAGGCTATAGGGCTTGTCTCAGGCACGCTTACGATGGCCCAGGCACTCGGCGAGCTGGCATCTGTCGTTATTCGTCTGAAAGCCCTGTGGGGCGAAATCGAAAGAGCACCTCAGAGAGTGCGGAGCCTCGTTGAGGAAATAAGAATCCTCGGTCATGTTCTCTCCGACATTGACAGCCAGCTAATAAAGCATAAAACCGTGGCCTCAGACGTGTGGGATTCTGACGACTACACCACATATGCTACCCGTTACTGCCGACAGATATTGGACACATTGTCAAGCCTAGTAGCAAACCTACACCATGAGATCGATTCACTCTCACGTCTCACGCGGAAACTCGGAGCGCTCAAGGTCGTGCTCAAGGAGGACACAACACGGTCCTTGGAACGGCAACTGAGAAGCGCGTGCGGGCTTTTACAGATATGTCTTCAATGCTATTCCATGTAGGTACCTTAGGCATCGCAAATCCGTTTATAGATAGGTATGCCGAAAGGCAGACTAACTATCACAGAGCTCTTGGCAGGGTATCGCACGATAAAACCGATGATATATTAACTCTACTACTGGAAGACCGCAGCATTCGCCTGGCCTCGCCAATACAGAAAAAAAATTGCCAGTCAACTACTAGGAACGATGATGAGCTGCTAATTGCTACCCATACGAGGAGTTCACACGATACGCGGAGCCTTCGAGGGGCCAAGAAGAAGAGACTATATAAATCATCAGCCATCATTGGTACCATTTCTATTTCGACGACATCGGATAACAGCTCCTTCGTAGCTACCGCCGTCCCTCCCCCTTGGCTCCGAAGCCTCCTCGCCTGGAGCCTCACGGTAAGCCACCATCTCCAGCAATTCAACATACGCTACTACAACACCCGACCGAACACGTCGGATATTTTCACGCGCGTAAAGAGCAAAGATCTGTCTGGGATGCTCCACCTTTTTCAGAATCGGTGTGCATCTCCGTTTGACCGTGACGAGGACGGCTTGACACTCCTCCACGTAAGTACCTAAGAATCGAGAGACTAGACCCTAGCGCGCACGCGCTCACCGGACCGGGGGAGCTAAAATCACCACTCATTTTTGACAGTACGCCTCATCCACAGGAGACGTAGCCATCTGCCAGAAACTTCTGGAGCTAGGGCTAGGTGCGTGTATTGATGAAGATGTGCAAGATAGCTTGTGAGCGATCCCTCCCCGCTGTGTCTTTTATTTTTTTTTGGGGGGGGGGAAATATAAAAACCTTTGTTACTAATGGATTGATCGTCAGCTCACCCCGAGAAATCGCCGTTTTGGCAGCCTTATGGAACGAAGAAGGTGAGGGTTCGGAGAACTGCGTTGCGGACTCACAGTTACTCGGGCTGTTTGGCCACAGCAGCCTGTATCAAGAGGACGTTGACGACTACGGCTTTTTCTTATTGGGTTGCTGCAGTGCAAGGCCCAATCTAACCGTGATATCTGCCCTTCAACGCCTTGTTGCGCCGTCGCTACATAGCTTGCCAGCTCGCGACCGGCTTGAGCTAGCGAGGGCATATTGCTGTATCAGTCCTCCCAGAGACCATCCTGATCCGGGCATCGTCAAATATCTTGCCAAGGGTCGTGAAAGCCTCCTTCCTGTCGATATCCTCCGGTCTGTGTGGGAGGGATTTTCCATCATCCACACGATAGCCATTTCGTTTGGCAGGGCTTGCAGAACGGTGACGGGATCAACCAAGGGTTTCGGCGGCGGGAAGCAACTCGCTCTGTGGCGGCGGTTCGCGGCCGATATTATTAGTATTACGTGCTCTCTATCCAAGCCGTTTATGCTTCACCATGTCGAGAAGGTGCACCATAAATACGCGGTCGAGATATGTCCGCAGGTGGTGTCCAAGGCGGAATGGGCAGGGACCCCTTTGCTCTCACTTCTTAAAGGATGCTCTCTCGACTGCTTCGATGGCTCCGGCGGCGCGGACATGGATCTAGCACGAGTCAAAAATGCGTGGCAGCGTGTCACCTCTTTTGCCCTTGCTGGGTGGCTTGAGCGGTTGGCCATGTGCGGCATTAACCTGGGGGAATACGGGAAGAAGGAGAAGGAGACATTCGACCAGAAAAACCCCCAAGGTACATGTGCGGAGGAAAGTTATTCTTTCGCCCTGGGCTTTAGCCAGTGGGTTGCGAATGAGCAAAAGTATACGTCGCTGACGCTGGTGGCTCATCTTTCAAGTTTGGAGTATGGATTTGATCTGGCCGATTGGTCCCTGTCTTGGGAAATTGCTGCATGTTCTCGGGAGGGAGAAAGAGAAAGGCCCCAGGATTTGCCAGATGCCAAACTCATTGTCCCGGGAGCTTGGGTGGAATAGGAGTTAGACCCCTACCTATTCAAGGTGGTGGAAAATACCATTGAGAATCACTTCTGCGACAATTTTTGTTGGTCTTAGTGGTCGGGTCGGATGAACATTGTTTGATGCAGCACGTATCGACCTAGGCCCACTGCCTCTTGGGAAGGTGGAGCGGACGGATTGGCAAAAAGGTGATGATATATTTCAAAGCCTAATATTGTGTCTGAAGTAGCCGCCCTCACTGAAGTTAAGACTTGAGGCAGGTAGTAGAATTTGGTCTGATGGAGATATTAAGAGGTTACTATTCTCCGGTGAGGTAAGCGTACGTAAAGTCGGAGTAAATAAAAAGTTAGGCCTGAGATAGGATAACTAATGCTAAGTAATGAGGTACGAAAAAGAAACTTTGTGCAAAACAGATAGCCCCAGATTATGGAAGCTACTACTGTTTTTTACCATCATAAACTTCGTCTAACTCAAGACCAACTTCGATCATTGGCTAGAAACTTTCCTTTTTTTTCGTCCTCATATGCTCCTCCATCGAGTTGACCAGGGCTGTTGCCTTTTCGACGACATCCTTACATTCCCTCATGTCCTCCCAATCTTCGTTCTTCAATTCTAACTTTAGGCGTTCCAGCATATTCTCGGCACAGTTCAGTATTGTACCCCCTTTGTCAGCTTTATACTCAGGATCCAGTTGCCCAGTTTTCCACAGAGCCCATGCCGATTCAACCTGGTTTTCCTTACAAGCCAGGTGAAACGGCGTCCGACCAATGACGTATCTTTCGTCTGGTTGGAACCTTGGCGGGTTCATGTCGAGCAATCGACGCACTGTCTTTGTGCCTCCAGGCGTCTTAGCAGCTAATCCAAGAGGACTGTATTTTGTCTTCTGCCTCCAGCGAATGCCTTGATCCGGGAAAACTTTGTGGTATCTCATCAGGCGATCTTCGAGGAGGATGTCGGCAATGTCGAAATGCCTCCCTTCGCAGGCTAGCCACAGCGCCGTGACACCATCCTTGGTTTCCCTACCCGGGTCAACTTTTCCGACCGAAACCAATCGGTCTTCGAGGAGGAGGCTGGTAACGTTGCAGTGCCCATGGCGGCACGCCAAGTGAAGAGGTGTATAGCCTGATTCGTCCATCGCATCTAGGTCTACCCACCCCGCCGAAACGATTCGGTCCTCGAGCAGCAACTTGACCGAGTCCACAAGCCCCTCTTCGCATGCCAAGTGCAGCGGTGTCGAAGCAGTTCCCTGTTGCTTTAAGCTCTGCAGCCCCATATCTGCAGCAAGGAACTGTTCGACAATGTCGAGGCGGCCGGCTGTCATGGCAGAATTGAGCGATGTAGCGACATTGACGCTGTAGCCACATTGACGCTGTAGCCGCCTTCCAGCAAGAACTTGACCATTCTTAGATTGTTGTACTCGACCGCGAGGGCTAACGGCGTCTTTCCTCTTCTATCCTGAGCCTCTGGGTCCGCCTCGAAATGCGTCAGTAGGAGCTCCGCCACCCCATCGGAGCCTCGCTCGATAGCTATGGAAAGGAGTATGCATTTATCATCCTTGTTGAATCGTCGGAGCTTTGCTTCCTGTAATAGGACCTTCGATGTCTCTGTCAAGCGGTTGGCGGTAGCAAGAAGAAGGAGCGATCCTAATTCTTGGTCGCCGAGGTGCTTCACCCCCGAGAGGGAGTTCCTAATGGTTAAATCGACATCGCTTGGAATTTGGTGGAGGAGAAAGACCATCAGTGCTGGTGCTTGGCAACGCTCTGCAGCGAGCTGTATTATCGATTTGCCTTGGCGATTCATCTTCTCTGTGATGAGTTTGCTGTTTTCGTGTGGCACAATCTTATCCGGGAGTGGTGATATGCTGAAGCGATTTTCCATACGCTGCCAGTGCTGGGCCGGATCGTACAACTCTCCTAGACACAGCCCAGGCCTTTTGTCCTCTACCGTATGAGAGATTGTGGTGATGGCGTTGTGTTTGGGATATTCATACTCCTTCAGCAGCTTCTGAGCCAGCTGTGGGTTGAGAAGAAGGCCGAGCTCGTGCACAGTAGCACCACGAGTAACTGCCCACAGATAGGTCACCTTGGTGTGGGCCTACTTGAGCGCCGTCCGGCCTCGGCCGTCCTTTACGTCTAGTGTCTCTCCATCCGAGTCCGCTTCCAATAGTGCCTTGACGCAATCGCTGTGCCCCTTCTCGACAGCTTCGTGCAAAGCCAGGGACCCGTTGTTATCGCTTGCTGTGAGGTTGATCTTCTCTTTAAGTCTATCCACCACCGTCAATCTGCCCATCGCTGCCGCCAGGTGCAACGCCGTTTTCCCATCCTTGTCTTGCACTTGGAGTTCCAAGCTAGGCTGGTTAAGAAGCTTGGAAATGACTTCTTCCTGGCCCTTGACCGCCGCCCAGTGTAGAATGGTGCGGCCATCCGCGTCAACTTGGTTGATGTCGAGACCCTGGTCGAGTAGCTCCTGCAGATCTTGAACAGAGTCGCGGTCCAGACAGGTGCGAGGCGTGACGGCGCCGAAGATTGGCCATTTGGTCCACTTCATCGTGTTCTAGTCCTTTGGCAGGCCGTGGGCGTTTTTCTGTACCGACGAACAAAAAGGGTGGAAGGTTGGAAGGCTGGGGGGTTAAAGCAACGAAGAGGGATTAGTTTCTTGGGCATCTCACTTGGATGGTTACATTATGTGGGCTCGGCCGCAGTGCTACTTGGGCACAGATATGGCAGAAGTTCACGTGCATACATCCAGTCAGGAGTGCATCCGGCATACCTGCAGCAAAGGCACAATGACGCAGCTATAATCCATCCACTCAAAAGTGCATCCGACATGACCGCAGCAAAAAAGCTTGCATGATGGCTGCTCCATCCATCCAGTCAGACTTGGCATGCAATGTGCTCAAGAATCGGGGTGATTAAATTTCAGGCAGCTGAGCGGCCCAGGAATTTTTCCCAAGTACCCAAGCATCTATCTCGCCACTGCCTCGGACCCTCATCATAGCAATAAACCTTCTACACCAAGTTTATTAGTCAAACCTCGGTGCAAGTTCCCCTGCACCTATTCATTTTGAGGATTTGCCTCAGTTCAAGATTTTTTAAGACCACCATAATGTCGCTGTCTGTATCTGCTCGATCACTGTTACTCGCAGCGGCCATGACAACCGCTCAAATCACGACTGCCGACGAAAACGATCCGGTTGGGTGGCAAGATAGTCCCCCTCGGCGGGGGACCATCGATATTCTCAAAAGCTGCGTCATCACCATTGTCGCCTGCACATGGAGCATACAGCACCTCAACGTCCCGTCAAAGAAAGATCATGACTCCATATTTCGGTCGCTGGCACGGCGGGCCAGCTGGATGCTCATCACCATCTTGCTGCCCGAGTTCATCATGACGCACGCGGTTTTCGAGTTCATGATGGCCTGGCAGACTTTCAGGTCGATGGAAGAAAAGATTGACGCTATAATCGACCCTCCTTGGTGGTTCAAGTTTTTTTTCCGACGGCCATCGGCACCAGCTGCTGGTCCCGGCCGGGACGAGGAGGAGGAGGAAGCTGTAGATAAAGCACCCGCTGGTGAGGGCCCGAGGGTAAGATGGACTCTCGCGCATTCCTACTTTGCCAACATGGGCGGTTTTTACTATAAAGGCGATGAGAGCAGCTTCCCCTTGACCGGCGTCCAGTTGGCCAAGGAATGGGATGGTCTCGGACCTCTCAAACCTACCATCACAGAGGACGAAATACTGGACAAGGCGAAAACCGACATCTTCGCCAAAACCATTGCAGTCTTGCAAATCCTTCAGCTCATCTTGTCGCTCATTGTCAGAAAGGCACGGCATCTCCCATTTTCTCAGCTAGAGACGTTGACTCTCTCCTTTGCTGTATGTGGATTTGGGACGTACTTGGTCTACTGGTACAAGCCACAGAATGTCGGGGTACCCGTCACTATAACGTCGTCATCACGGCCTTCAGGGCGGTCAGAGTCTGATTCCCGCAAGGTTTCCCACGACAAGACTTATGACCGGCTCTGGTCGGTGCTCACCAACGCCGAGTTTGACTCGGACCGGAGCAGAGTCAAAAATGACAACATCCCGATCATGGCGTCACAGACCGGACACCTTGCGCTCCCGGTGCTGGCCTTCATGGCGGCTGGGTTTGGAAGTCTGCACTGCATTGCTTGGAACTTTGAATTTCCAACTACGGTTGAGAAAGATCTATGGCGAGTGGCGAGCATTCTCTCGCTGGCGGTTCCAGCACTGGGCTTGCTCTCCATCCCGCTTGCCCAAGTCAGTAAGGGATGGGGAAGTCCGCGCGAATTCACAAGGCAGCTTCTCAGCCTGCTTCGAGAGCTATCATGGAATTCAGATCCGAGCGTACAGGCGAAGGCGATCGAGGTACGGCTCAAACTGGAAAACGTATACAACAACCCAGACAGCACCACTAGGTATGAGGAAATTCTTGGACGAGAGGTCCCGACAGCCTCGGGGCAGCCCAAGGCGTTCCGACATGAGCTGCTAGCCTTGGCAGAGAGGATGGTCGTGGCATCTGAGGTGCCATCAGCTGGACAGAAGGACTTTGTTGAGCAGCTCAATCTGCTTGTGGCGTTGATCGACGGCAAGGGCTCCAAGAAGCTGGCCTTGTATGCGAACGTCAAATCATTTCCCCGGAGGTCTGCTTTGCTGAAGGAAGTCAATTTGTTCATTCTCTATTCGACCGGGTTGATTTACTGCCTCTCTCGTCTCACCATCGTTGGATTGGCCATTTCAAGTCTTCGCTCCATGCCGGCGGAGGTGTACATCACCACTTGGACGCGATATATCCCCGCAGTTTAACGACCGATCAGCTCATCCAAGTAAAAAAAAAAAAATTGCCTCGAAGAGGAGCACCAGTGTGGTTGACCACCCGCTCATTTTTCATATACACCAGGTTCGGACGCACTGCAGCCGTCGAAAACGACACCGCGCCGTCCGGATACTGGTCACATGGGTTTGTTCACCACGTCGGATCCCAACTATGATTTGTAGAGTGAAGGAGTGAATGCATGCTACTTGACCTGACCGTTCCCTACGACAGAGTCGAGCGTCCACTATAGTTGCGGCCGACGGTATAGATAACAGTGTGCGCACAGTGGCTCCCAGCATCCCCCGCCCACTGAAGTCAAGCAAGCTCGCCGGCTTATCACTGGTTAGTTCCGCCTCCACAAGGAGTGAAGACGAGGTAGTGACGACTTATACAGCCACTGAAAACTGGGAGACCACCCTCATACATGCAAGTGGCACTGCGGCGTTCTCCTTGTTGACCAAACGCATTGTAATATTCTACTCTAACCGTTTACGACAAAACGCCCTCTCCGGCCCGCAGCACCGTGCGCTTGTTGTTTTCCACCCACAAGTCCGTGTTCAGTTTCTTCGGGTACGGCAGCTCCTCACTGTCAGGGGGTCAGTACGCACCTGCGGTGGCAGAAAAGCAGCCGCGCTATCCTATTCAGCCGCCTTTACCTCGCCGCCTTTTTATTCGCGAATTTGCGATAATGCTCTATTAGCGCCTCATATAAAGCCAAGTCCAGTAGCGAAAACGGGAACCACGTACTGATGTCTACGCCGGCGACGGTGCCTTTGACATTTTGAGGAGGCGCAACAGGGTTACCTACTTTCAGCTAGTTTCCCCAAGCAGACGCGATTACTACCGACCTCCCCATCAACCACGTCGTCTATCCCTCCTGGGACCATGGAGATGGCGTACCCGTCGTGCTCATGGTTTCTTTCAGCTGGGCGCAAGATGCTATGCGCATGGGCGCGCTTGTCGACGCCAGAGCGCGTCTGGATAGTAGGGTTCGCAGCAAAGACGATCGGATCGTGACGCAGTGTCTGAATGATCTCGTCAAGCTGTGGAGAGACACCAAGACGGCACCGGCGTTTGACTTTCTTTACGATCAGGTCGAGGCTTACCATGCGTGGGCTTGGGAATAACGACCAGTATACCGGGGGGTCCATTTGCACCGTTTGGGCCTGGGCAGTTCAAGCATGTCTGTCCCAACTTTCAGAACATCTTCTGCAATGGAAGGCTCAATTTTTGAGGTGGTATAACACTATTTCTTCTTCTTTGTATTAGTAGTAAAAGGCTCTGGAATTCCTCCAGAGCTTCCTGCAACCTATAACAGGCCCTCTCATCTCCTGTGTTTTAGTATTTAAAGTAATAGAGCAAATCAACAACTTCTCTCTTTCACTCCTTTGCAGTAGGCCATCAATTTCCGGCAGCTTTGCTCGTACTTACTATTACAAAATCAGCCTTTACCACTTAAACTATGTTCTCTATCTGTCTTATAGTGAGATATTACCAGTTTGGCAAGGGGGTATTTCTCCTCACGTAAGTGCTGCACATCTGAATGTCGGAATCCTGCACTGTCAAGGTCTTTATAGAATTCTCTACTATAAGAGTGACCGGGTCGTATCGACCCGCCCCGGCGCCTTCAAATCCCGCTCGGATCCAACAACGTTGCCGGCGCGCTCCCCGCCAACAACACCCCAAATCTAAACCTCACATCCATCGGCATCGGGCTTTGGGAGTGGTCCTGGATCTGATCACTCCGTCAGCCGCAGCAAGCTCGCCGTCAGCTTTGCCCCCAGCGAGAAACAAAGCACAACAACAACCTACTCCCCTTGTCCCTTCAGCATCGTCATCAGCATCTATCGCATCCCGACATGACTGCAGCACCGCCCGTGACGCTTCCATCGCCGTGGCGGCCTCATGTTCGTCCTCCTAGCGAAGCCAGCGGTAGCACGGGCCGTGCGAGGCGCCGTAGACGGCGGTGATGGCTGCGTGCGTGTTGGTTATGTTGTCATTTTTTGGGGGCCTTCTTTGTTGGTGCTTGTGATGCTTTTGTAGCTAATTAGGTTGCAATACGGGGGAGCTGTGTCTTGGTGTTTGTTTTCGGTGAAAGAAGACTTTTTGCTTTGCAGTTTGCTTTTTCGTAGCGGCAATGATGGCGGGCCTAGGCGAGGATCTAATACGACCCGAAGGCTCTGGTAAGCGCCGGCGGGTTTAGTGCCAAGTTCGGGCCTACATCACGGACGACCGGGGGGAATTCCGGAGGATCCACTTTCGATGTTGTTTACTTGCCCCTGAGAGTTGACGTCAAGAGCATTTGGTGTGCCCGTCTTTTCCAATCCCTCCGCCCGTAACTGATACGTCCTCCCTTCTCGTTCCATAAAGAAGGACGCCGTGTTCAAACTCCAATTCTTCTCCCACGCCACCTGCATCAACCCCTTGCCCTCTGCTTTTTTACGAGATAGAGCCATATCCTTTATCATCTCCTGCACTTCAGTCCCGGCATTGTAAGTCATCATCGCTGCCCAAAGCAATCCCTCAGGTTCCTCCTCCAAACCACAAGGTCTTTTATACCGCCGCACAACCAGCCAGAGCGTACTGGCCATGGAAAGGATGGTGAATGCGATAACACACACGGCGAACCAGGCTCGAACAAACAGTCTCGTCTGCGGCGTTTGGACCAAACCCTCTCGGAAACCTTCAGGAATGTCGGTCGTGGATTGGAATCCAAGTCTTGCAACAGCGATTCTGTAGACGGAGGCGAATGCAACCTGAACAGCCTCGGGAATAACTGCCGGGTTGTTGATCAAGATTCCCGCTGAAGTCTCGTTTGCCGTTTGCTCGGGGGTAGGGATGATGGGGTCTGTGGACGACACTGACAAGATTTGTAGAGCTCGCTCGACAACCAGCCTGCCAAACATGGAAGGGACTTGTTGCGTGAAGCCCCGACCGCCAGCTTCGGAAACGGTAGTGAGCCCTGCTTGGAAACTCGGACCAAAGGACTGATCGTGGCGGGTTGTCGGGCCGGTTTGAAGGAAGGAGAGAATGCGTGGTCGTGTTGGTGAGGAAGATGATGCGGCAGTGATATTGGACCATACTACAGTCAGGTGGCCGGGCGTGTGCTCGTAAAGCGGGATGCAAGACGTTACAGTGAGCTTTCTCAGAGGGGGGTTAGCATCTTTGTCGTGTTCTGCGGAGACGATGACGATACGGGAGGGAAAGTCGGGCTTGGAGGCACATGTTGTTTCTGATACTACTTGCACGATACGGGGACGGTCCATGGCCCCAATCGAGAAGCGAATCCCAATGTAGCAGTTCCTGTCGTTAGCGGTTACCGTCACTTGGCCCGTGGCGTCCTGGGCGCTGAACTCCTCATAGGCGATAGAAAAGTCGGACGGGGTGAGCACAGAGCAGGCTTGGCGAACGGCGAAGGCGTGGGACGCAGCGGTGAGACGGGCTCCAGGTAGAATAAGGGCAGGGTTCAGGGGCTGGAAGGCGTGGGTTCCGTTCGTCCAGGCCGTGTTTTCGGCCCCGTGGACATCTTCAGAGATTGCGAGCTGGAGCTCGACAAGCCAATCGCTGTGAGACCGGAGAGAGCCCTCGGTGAACTCAAAGCCGTTGCGCATGGAAAGAGTACTATTGAAGACGACATCATCATCCTTGATGAAACCGGCCGAGAAGGGCGTAAGGAAGACCTGGAAGATAAGCGACAAGAATAAGGCCAGCGCTAGGTGGTAATGCCGGTTGCGCCATGCATGAACCCATCTCGTGGTGATGCTCTTGTTCCGATAATCAAGCAGGACGGCTGTTGCCCTAGCGTTGTGTTTTCGAGATTTGGCATCGGTGCGGGTGAGCTCAACGAATGGCTCGCGGAAGGCGGCGTCGTCAGCGGGCCAGTTGCGCAGTAAGGTGAAGAACTGCAGAATGAAGGTCGGCAACGACTCCCACACGAAGGACCAATCCTGCCCAACGCTCTTTAGGAAAGGGTCGTCTTTGCTGGTAATTTCGACAAAGCCATTGCGTGAGATGCTCAGGACGCAAAGCGCAAGAGTTGCGCCGAGAAGAAGAAGGTGGGCGACGAGGACGAAGCTGGCAGACCAGGCTCTGAGAGCCGTAGGTTCCCAACATTTGTGTGGTGCCATTGGGTTTTGCACGGCAGATACGTTCAGGCCCAACCCCCCCCCCCCCAAGCGGTTGGGCTCCAATTATATCACAACTTCCATCTTTAGCCGTGGGCAAATCACCCCTGAAATCGGGACACGGCCCCTGCAGTGGAACCACATGGCTTCCCTGCAGGGACAAAAGGACCGCCACTCGTTGGTAGGCGGCTCTGGCAAGCTGAATTAAGTGTTTCATTTTTTTCTCCAGCTGAACAACCGAGCACCACACTTGGGCGACGTCGAGATTCTCCAAGCGCCATGACCCACCCCCTTGAGCATGCAGCACAAAAGGCTGCCAGAAAGGCTCTCCCGGTGATGGCCATGTCTACGAAACCCTTGGTTGTTTGCTTCTTCGTTGTTTTTCCCTAGTCGCAGTTTTCGTAATCGCCATCTCCTTCCAATGCTGTCATCAACGCACTTCTCCGCCTCACTCCTCCTCGCCTTCGCGCTTTGCGCCTCCAGTTCGCTTCTGGACAAACGGCAGTCCGGACAGTCGGGCCTGATCAATTGGTCAGAATGCCCAACAATGCCGCACCCGCAGTGCGACTACATCGACAACTGCCCCCAGGCTGGACTCTCTCCCACTCCGTGCGATTGCACCCAGGAGATGATCAACGCGCTTTATGCGTGCCCAGCAGAACTCGGCAACTGCTTAGGCATGTCCTCCGATGCCTTCACATCAGGCTTCGACCAGATCATTCTCGCCTGGCACCAGCGCTGCACATCGGCCCTGGCCTCTATCACCACGCCCATCTCCTATGCCACAGCCACCGGCTCCGGCGGCATATGTAATATCGACGCCAATAACCCCTGCATCGCCGGCCAGACCAGTCTCGACCGCTGTACCAGCCAAGCCCGTGTCGGCAGCACGACCAACTTCCCCTCGTTGACGAGCTGCGCTTGCCAGCCTGCGCTCCTTCGGACGCTGAGCAAATGCTGGTTCACGGATGAGCCGCAGTGCTTGGGGAAGCCGCCTGATACGTCCAGGATCAAGAATAACTACCTCGTGCAGATGTGCGATGCGGCCAAGACAATTTTTCCGAATGGTGGACCAGGTGATAGTATTGTGACGACCACAGGGTCTGTGAGGGCGACAGGTATAGGGACGTTCACGGGCGAGATGACGGGGTTGGGTTTCAGACCTGCTGAGACGGGCAAGTCCTTGGCATTGCGTCTGTCCGTGGGAGAGCATTCAACTGGTTTGTTGCTTGCCGTCTGTCTGGTCTTGCACGGTGCGTTGATGCTGCGTTGGCTATAAGAATTGGTACTTGATTCATAGCATTCCCCTCGAAAGCCTTCGACCCAGTGTTGACATCCAAAAAAGATATCTACAGAATCTGAGAGCAAGTCGTTTGGCTATCGTGAGACGTTCCTTAGATTTACCAGGAAATCATTCCTGCGGCAACCTCAACTTCCTAATCCCAACTGGCGTGTAAGTCGCCCCTTCGCTGTTCGAGACAGGTTTCAAGCCGAGCATCCAACCTTCTCTATCATCATCCTCGCGTGAGGATAAATCATCCGAGCACCCGAGTCGCCCGAGTCACCCGAGTCACCCCCCGAGTCTTCAAACCCCTTGAATTTGAGCCCACAGGTTGCCTGCAATAGCTTATACTTGGAACTAGCGATTCCAAAGCTCCTAATCGTTAAAACCAGCAAAGAAAACAGCTTTATCATTATTATTAGTAGCCATTTTGATTTGTTTCTTTATAGTAATAGTAAAGTAGATAGATGGATTAAGGGTACTAATAACTGTACTTCACTTTTTGGGTAGCTAGGTTGTAATCGGTAATGTTAAGGGACTAAGACTCTTAATTATCAGAAGCACGGCACCTTGAATCCAGTATCTTTTTATATATTCGATCTATTATCTTGTTTTCTCCTTCTTTTATAGACCTCTTTGCATGATCCACCTGGCCACTAGCTTACACTGCCCTGGTGGCTTGGTGGTTGGATTGCTGGCTGTGCCAGGCATCTTCACGCAAGCTGACTATAGTGCCTGGGCTCGACCCAGGGGTCGAGCCCCTATCTTGTTGACAATGTGGTTGGGACCCCTTCTCTTTTGACAACAGATTCCCGCCTTACAACATATCAGGCACTTTTTCACGGAACATCATATCTAGCCGTTGACCGCAACGGCGGCTCATAGCGAAGATGGGGCTCAGGGAGGAGGGGCCTAGTGGGCATGAGCAGAACGGGTGGTCTTGTCACGGTACGTGGCTAGATGTAGAAGGACTACGGTGCAGTGCCCTGACTGCACAACGTTCCACTTTTTGTGGTGTTTACGCATTGCGTCCTTTGGTGCCGTGACAGGTCTCGTAAGAATGTAAATACGGTACGTATATCTTTTAGAGAAGGCTGCGCTGGAAATTGAGACCTTGTAGGTTAGCGTAATGTCCCCCACTCAGTTTAAACTTTAAAAAAAGAAACTATACTAATAAAGGCAGGTAAAGAGTATATTATACTTATTATAAAATAACGTTAAATATATATCCTAATAATCTTATTTTAATACTTAAACAGGGACAACTAAGCCTTAATTCGAGAAATATAAAGAAGAGTAACTTTTTAGTTATTGGTAAAGTCCTCACCATAATACATGAAAATAAAAAAGTTAATAGATTTATATATAACGTAAGTACTAAAGTAATTACTATATATATATTGTCTTACTCCGTGCGTAGGGTGAGTGCTACCCACTGGCCCTAGTGGCCAAGCGGAACTTCTAATTGATACTATCTAGGTGGAAAACGCTACGCCTGCGTTGCGAGGTATTCAGTTAACTAATACTACGTACAAAAACCTCCCTAATCCTAATCAGACCTAAACCCCCCTCCTCTACGGGGAGGGGGGGTCCAGTCATTAACCTTTTATTTGGATACATCTATTCTACTAATTGGTAAGGTCCCCTTGCAAGGGCAATACGCTTTCGCTAATATTTATTTCTAAGGGCTAATCGTTATTTAAAACCATCGTATTATCGGCTAACTGGTTTATCGCCGCGATTATCTGGGAGATGTTTCTAAAGCTGTAATTAAGCCGTACTAGTATTAAAGAAGCCGGGGGGCGATTCTAGTAGCGTACGGGGCGATTTGCTTTATTTAGTTTAATTCGTCTCTTTCTTATAACGTTACTATTACAAAGCCTAATTATAACTGGGTTAGCTACTATTATTACGTTTTCTTATATTATTTTCTTTAAATAATCTGGCAAAATAAAATACCAGGGCCTATCGGCCTATCTCTCCTTTACCTAAGCAATCTACTTTACCTATATAGGGTATTACTTAAACTATACTAGGTATTTCTTAGTATAATTAACGTATCGCGTTCGGGCTATATACGTATTATTAAGTATTATATCCTTTAAATCGTCTTTTTTCGCCTAATATTTCGTTTCCCTATATATAAAACTACAATACCTGTAACAAACCGCCCTTATAATATATATCTTTACTATATAGCCGAAGCCGTAGTATTAATAGCATTACCTAAACGCGGTACCATTAGTAAACGGCTTATACGGATATTAAGTACCTTTAACTATTATACCCTAGGTATAAAGGGTATTTATATCGTCTACGGTACTAACCATAACGTAAAGTAGCGTTTTTATTTTCTTTTTAGCAATTTTAAATATAATTACTTTAACTACTTTAATATTATTTTTAACTTTAATCTTTTTTAGTAAAAATTAGGGTATTACTATTCCCTATACTTACTACAAACTTAACCCGTATACAATTACAATATAACTCTTCCGGGTTACAATTGCATTTAAATTAAACGCCCTCTTTACCCAACCCGTAATAATTTCCGCGATTTTACAAGCCTCCTTAATATTAAATATAATCTTTTAGTTACCGCCAAGTAGGTACCGTACGGCATACGTTTTAGCCGAAGCCAGATTATCGTTATTATATTATATACCTAAAGTCCTATTAATTATATCCACCACCTAATCATTACTTTTGTAATTATTATCCTTCTTTTAACCCATTTATACTATTACTTCCAATATATACGCCCTAAGGATATATTTCACTAATATTAAGGCAGCAACCTGTACCCAAAACTTATTAACCTTCAACAACGGTATAACTTTAATATAAGTATTAATTTTATTCTTTATAGCTTTAAATTTCTTAAGGATTTTTTTTATTATCAGGTTAAATCCAATAGTAGGTTTTTTAGTAAATAAAAGGTCAATAGCAATAGCCATTTGCTTAGCTAAGTAAGTAATAATTTTATACACCTTTAAATCATCACGCTCATTACAACTACAAATAAAAACCGTTACTTTACGTAAAAGTATAGGAGTAACAGCTATTTATTTCTCAATTGTAATAAATATAACGTCGTTAAGTATATTATCATTATTATCGTTTTAAACCACCTCAAATCTGCTTTTGCTAAAAGATCGTTCCGTATATAAGGCGATTTCTCTACTACTATTAACTAACGTAAAGTGGTAAAGGAGTTTTACCGGCTCTACCTTACGAGAAATTTTGGGGGCGGTTAAGGCAATTACCCAATTTCCCTCAAGTATCCTCGCTACGCCAGCACCACACGTACGCTTTTTTTTCGACCCTATAGGGGCCGAAGGGTAGTTGTTATCTTTCAATTCCAGGTGTTTGCTGCGTTTTTGGCCGTGTGCGCGAGCAGATGCGCCAGTCCTGGGTTCTCACGAAGTTTTTAGCAAAATAAAGTAATTACTATATATACAGTATTAAGCCTAAAGTTAAAACTTTATAATACTTTTTTAAAGGTTTTACCTTGGATATGTATCTCGTTATATAACTAAATTCTAGTACGCGAACGCGCACCATGTAATGTGGCCAGCGAAACCCTGCCGCAGCGTCTGCGTAGCGCTGGGGGCAGTAGTGACGCAATAGGTCAGCACACGCATAAAAGCTGCTGTAGGTAGTTAGCGCTCGCAGGGGGTTTTTCTCTTCTGCAAGAATCAGTCACTGTATTGGAATAGAGTCTGCTTTATCAACTCATCGCTAGTGAATCACCTGGATATCGCAGCAGTATCGGGCTCTTCCTTGATCACCCCAGTAGCTTATTACATACCACAAAACTTACTAAACCTATTAAAAAGAAGGCCGAAGGCTTCTCTGTTCAAGAGCGTAACTAGTGGAAAAGGGGGTTCTTGATTTAGAAACTATTTACAAAGGCTTGATCGAGCGAAAATCTATCCTAATGCGTACGCAGGGGCCACAATTAATTCGGGAGTTAAGGGGGGCCATAGATGTGACTAGCTTAGGGTTAGTGACGGCAGCCTAGCCGTCGTGCCTGACCACACCTCCCAATCTGACCCGGACCCACTGGAACATTCTGCCAACCTACCCCGCCCGCCCCACTAATTGCACCACCATTAGGGTGGTGCAATTCAGGGCTTCCTTTTCCTTTTCCTTTTCCTTTTCTCTTTAGCTTTAGATTTCTGCTAATGGTACGGAATAACCTTGCGTGACATTCCAACTGCCGTGACAGGGTTCCTGAAATGCTGCATATTAAGTATACATCGCTATTACCACTTAGTAAATTACAGATTTTATTTATATTTAAATTTGAGGA
>Ga0247765_1000226_pt1 | contig 45446 bp, 59 predicted proteins | sample UWRJL106311C6_FD_179949 | JGI IMG/M metagenome (GOLD analysis project Ga0247765, IMG submission 179949) | Plant litter microbial communities from Arlington Agricultural Research Station in Wisconsin, United States - UWRJ-L106-311C-6 | ecosystem: Environmental > Terrestrial > Plant litter >... | reverse complement strand
CTATTGTGATCGCCGTAGGGATGGAGGGGGGGGGGGAATGAGTTTCTTCACGAGACACGCTGAAGCCGACGATGTTTCTTGGTGGAGAGAGCTCGGCACGAGTTCGCTTTGTCGCATATAGATTCTGCCAGTCCGTAGGCGGTCAGCAGCTCAAAAACTGCTCCAGCCTCCCGCCCCACCATGTTGATATGGTCCGAGCTTCGAGTGGCACACTGTCGCAACGACAGCAGGACATTGGAACGGTATTTTTCTTGTGTTGTTTTATGTTTATTTCATTTCTTTCTAAAACGGCCCTGGAGCCAGCAACGGTACATTTTCAGCTTTTTGGCACGGTTCACAAGAAGTCTACGATCGACGCCAAGCTCTTCGATGTCAAATCCTGGTTGGCTCTCAGACTTATTGTCTCCAGCGCCCGCCCAGATATCAGCAAGCTCATCCTTCTCAAAGAAATAGACTCGAGTCCCATCTCCACGGATATAGAAATTTTCCTCAAGATATCGCCCTTTTCTGAAGCGGACTTGGGCCAGATCTCCTCTTCCATAGTCGCGGAAGCAGACCTCGCCGCCCGGTTTGAGGACGCGATGCACATTGCTGACCGCTTTTTTCCACTGCGGTGGAGAGAGCGCTGAGAAGATGAAGACTAAGACAGCCACATCAACACTACTCTCTTGTAAACCCGGGGGAAGGTCATCGCCGGCAACGTCCCAAACGTCAGCCTGCATCACCTCTGGCTTGTAATATTCATGGGAGCGCATGACCTCGACGGCCCTCTTGGAGAAATCGCATGCGTGCAGTTTAAGGTTGGGGTTCTTGTTCCTGGAGAGAATAGGAAACGCCGTGTTCCCTGCGCCTGCTCCTATTTCGAGCAGAGTCACGGGTCCAGCATCCTCCTGTGTGACCTTGTCCAGAATGGGGAATTCCTGTTGCAACCATTTCCGGTCCTTGAAAAAGTTGGCAGTATTGTTCTTGTAGAAGAGATTCCACCATTTCGCCGGGTCCGAGTTGAAGCGATCTAGGGAGGTAGGTTAGCAAATCCGTAGGGAACTCTTCAGTGGTTCTTGGACGCAGGATTCGTAGTGGCGGATCAGATGGGAGCGAAAGACTATAATGGCTACAAGTTGTCTTCATGAATTGTTCAGATGAACTATGCTTATGATTCGTAAATCATCACATCGCCGACTCCCCCTTGGTGGGGAGTTGAGGGAGAGAGTGTGCAGAGTGGAAAAGACTTACGCTTGTCAAAATCAGACACTGGCGATTGGCGCTGCATGGCGAATTGCTGCTCAGCGTACTCCTTATACGCGTCATCAGTCTCAACATGGTCCCAAGCGTTGAACTCAAACACATCGTCTTCCTCCTGCAGGTAGCGGGAGCCAAACTGGAAAGGGTCGTTTCTCTTTTGGTTGTATTGGGGGTCGTGTGACCGATGTGGCAGGACTTCTTGCACCTCATCTTTGCCATCAGCGGTGATCTGGAGGGATGAGGTCTCGGCAGCAAGCTTCTCCAGCTCCCCGTTATGTTGGGCGGCGGGCGCAACAACCGTGCTAGACGCCATAATGATGGGGTGTTGTGATTCTCCTGGGATCAAGTTAGTGCGTAAGCGAGGTGCAGCTAACAATGGCCGCTGTCATTGAATGGCGCTTTGGCGAGAAAATGCCTTCGGAGGCATGTCTTGTAGGCAGTCAGATTTTTCAGGTTTGGTGAGGGTGCGAGGAAGAAGAAGTGTAAGGCCTGGGGGATCCTAAATAGTTGGCGGCGAAAAAAAAAGGTTGGTGCGTGGGGCAGGACCCACCTGCGCAGCCAGCATTGTTATATTAGCAGGAATGTCTTAGTGAACTCCCAGGATAGCTCCTCGTTCCAGCGCCGAATTCAACCCTAACAGTCACAGTTTAAATAGCATTCCTCACCGACCCACCCTGGCAAACACCAAAGAACCTCAACGACCTGTTTAGGTGTAACTCTCCCGCTGCCCACACTCACACCATGCCCCATCGCCCGCAATAACCAGACCAAACCGAGCGCCGTAGGCATTTTTCACATTAAAGCAACAGGAAACAATGCTCCCCTAACCTCCTCGACGACCAACATCCGCCTCTCGTCCCTGACCATGCGACGCAACCTTGTATTCTCCCCGGCCAGGCACGCCGCCCTTTTCCCTCCCCGGAGGATACCCCCAACCTATCTCCTTACCAGCTGGAATCTTTCCAGCGCAACTCTCCGTCCATCCCGAACCCAGCCTCAAAGCCTCATCCTTCCACCCTGCCATGCCGTCTCAACCTTCCTCTCCTCCTTCCTCCCTCCGAACCCCTCCGGCCCCGCCACCATACAGACCCTGCGCGCGAAGCGCGTCCTCCCCTACCCACCAGATCATCTCTATCAGATCATCGCCGACATAGACTCGTACCGATTCTTCCTCCCCAATTGTACCGCTTCCCAGGTGACGGCCTGGACACGGCCGCAGTCCCAGTCACTGCCCATGGACAAGTGGCCGGCCCTAGCAGACCTGACCGTGGGCTGGGGTCCATTCACCCAGAGCTACACGAGCCGGGTATACTGCGTGCCGGGGTCAGTGGTAGAAGCAGTCAGTGGGGCGGCGGAGACGACAATTCCAGCGCGGACACTGGAAGGGGTGGGTTATGATGTTGGGAGCGACAAGGCGCGTGAGAGGGGTGCAGCGGCGGGCATTTTTGAGAGCCTAGTTACGCGGTGGACGGTGCACCCGGCCCCAGCAGGCGCGGTGGGGGTCCCAGGGACTGAGTGGACCGAGGTGATTCTGAGTGTGCAGTTCCGTTTTGTGAATCCGGCCTTGGGGTTTGCTGTGGGACAGTTGGCCGACGACAAGTTGGATGAGATGGTCCAGGCGTTTGAGAGTCGGGCAAGACGACTATACAAGACGCCTTAGGTGGCTGATGGGCATAAATTCCTGCGAGGTCACCAGTTGGCATGAGAGGCCTGTGTATTAAAATGTACATGTATATTGTTTTGTTTCTTGCTGGGCTTCCTGGCGTTTTGAGAAGGGCTGCATACAAAGAAAATCCAGACCGTTGTCTAGACTATAATCAAACCATTTGACTCCTCCAGCACCAAACAATATCCCGCCTCTCCGTGTCATCTGCGCCAACAACGACCAGGAGCCATGCGAGATCTCCGATTGCGCCGGACCCGAACAGGTTTGTGAACAAAGTATATCATCATTTGCCCGCCAGACACGACCATGTGCAGCGCCTCATCCAAATCCCAAACGAACAAACACCAAGTCACCCACACCACAGCAAAATGGGTGACTCTAGATGCGATCAAATTCCGTCCCTATCCCCGCCCAGCCTGTTCATACCTCGTACTCCCAACGTTAAAGAATTTCCTGCTAGATGAGACAGAGATGGGTTGTGATATAAATCGACCCTTGTACGGGTGCGCCAGGGAAGGACGTCCCTCGGGGAAAAAAGACGCAGCAAGATAAAGGGTCCAACCATAAAAAAGACAACCAAAAACCTAAACGACAAGGTATCAAACAGAAACCAAAGACTTAAATGTTACGAGATGATTGAAGATAAAAGGCCCAGTAGGGAGAGGTTGCGCTTGTGATATAGAACAATCGACATGGTAGCTAGCCTGAATGCTTCTTCCTACAATCCTAGTCAGTGCATCTGTCAAAAGAGAGCAATCTATAAGGGTAGGTTGGGGGAAGGAACGGACTTGTATGACACGAGCTTGACGTATGGTGTGGTGTAATATGAACGGGTTAGGATTGGGGCAGGGCCAACATACTTCTTGCCACTCGTCTTTGGCTTTCCAGCCATCCACCCCAATACGGAGGCACCTCCTTTAGAAACCCTCTTGGGATTTTTGCCTGGTTCAACGGCGATGATATCGGGAACCACTGGTCCGCGCCCGGGGCGACCGCCCATTGGAGCCCAGGCACCGGCCCCGCCTGGCGGGGGTGGGGGAGGCATCGGCCCCATCCCACCACCACCTCCCGCGCGGTGACCCATTGGACGAACTCCCGCGAACATGCCGCCAGCCATACGAGGACCGTGGCCATCTCTGTGAGGGTGGACTGGCCGTGGTCCGCCTCCAGCACCGCCCATCATTGGCGGCATCGGCGGTCTCTGCGGCATCCTCTCCATTGGCCACATATGCATTGTGATAGACCAATCCGGCTGGACAACTCTCTCCCACACGGTGGGGAGGATGATTTCGCCGTCAGGGCCAATGAGATCGTATTGGCCCTCCTGCACCTGAGGACCAACCACTTCAACATGAAGAAATGCTTGCTTGATCAGTTCCTCCATGCCCTAAAACACGACTTGTCATTAGCCAAGAGCTAAACGTGGCCGATCAACAAGACTTACTGTCCATGTCTGACACAAATGGAAAGGAAAGCTAAACTTTCGCCCAATAGCGTCTTTGAACTTGATCGGTAGCTTCTCGTTCTTCTTATTGTCGGTTTCAATCTTATTACGAGCCTCGGCGAGAAGCTTCTCTCGTAGCGCCTTTTCGGCCACCTTCCTCTCCTCCTCGGCAGCTTTGGCCGCCTCGGCCGCCTTCCGTTCAGCTTCGAGCTTCTCGCGTGCCTCGTTCTCGGCCTTGAGTTTGGCTTCAGCCTCGAGCTGCTTCCGCCACTCAGCTTCTTCGGCAGCCTTCTTGGCAGCCGCCTCTTTGGCTTCTTGTTCAGCCCTGGCCGCCGCGACCATCTTCTCCTGCTCAATCTTGAGAGCCAGCGCCATCTTTGCTTCTTGTTCCTTAATCGCAGCTTCGAGCTTGGCTTTGGTCTCCTCCTCGATCCTGGTCAAACGGGCGGCCTCCTCAGCGGCTCTCTTGGCGGCTGCCTCTTTTGCTTCGGCCTCGGCTCGTATCTTGGCCTGTAGCTTCTCCTTTTCCTCCATAATGGCTGCTTCAAGCTTCGCTTTCGCAATCGCTTCTTCGCGGGCCCGCTCCTCAGCCTGACGCTTTCGGGCCTCCTCGGCTGCACGCAACTCAGCCTGGAGCGTCTCGCGTGCTTCCCGCTCTGCCTTTTTCAAGGCCTCTTCCACCTCCTTCCTTCGTCTCTCCTCTGCGATGCGCTGCGCTTCCATTCTTTCGCGTTCCGCTTTGAGCTCGGCCTCTAACTTCTCGCGGGCCTCTCGTTCCGCCTTTTGCCGGGCCAGTTCCTCTTCCTTCCTCCTCTTCTCCTCCGCTTTGCGCTCCGCCTCAAGTTTTTCGCGGGCGGCCTTCTCCGCTTCTATCCTTGCTCTTTCAATTTCAGCCTTGGCCTCCTCTTGTGCTCTCCTCATTTCCTCCATCCGTCTGTGAAACGCCTGCTCAGTGTCTCTGCGAATCTTGGCCTCAAGCTCCTTCTGCCGTTCCGCGTCCTCTTTCCTCTGCTGTTCCTTTTTGAAGAGTTCCAGTTGTTGCTTCATAGCCTCTACTTCCGGATCCGGTTTCTTCTCGACGGGGGCAGGTGTCGGAGAGGCCCCAGGATGTTCCGTCGGCGGCGGAGGAGGAGCGCTGTATATGTACTGTTGCATGTGTGGGGGAAGAGGGTATCCTCCACCGCTGGGGCCGGGGCCACCATGAGGGTAAAATCCACCATTGGCGCCACCACCGTGATACGGCATTACTTCATGGTACGGCGGACCACGAGGGCCACCGAAGAAGTCAGCACCATTGCCATTCTGCATAGGAGCAAATGGGTTACGATAATCATTGTAGGGGATCATCGATTGCGTCATGTGGCCTGGACCAGGCGCATAACCACCAATGTGGCTCTGAGGGTACGCAGGATGATGGCCTCCGCGCGCACCATAGAAAGCACCCTGGTGCTGAGGAGGCGGGCCGTAGCCACGGCCCGGACCGTACGAGGGTGCGTAGTCTTCAGACGGCTCGACACTCATTTGGGGTGGTGCTGGTGCGCGGTAAGAACTCGTGTAGGATTGACGCGGGGGGGGGATTCGATGTCGGCGAGAGCCACTCCGGGATGGGCGCGCACTGTGCGAGCGCGGCGGTGGATGCCGGGAACTAGATGGATAATCTTGAGTCGATGCGGAGTCTGAAGGGTCAAGCTCGTCGTATTCGTCGGCCCAATCGTCGTGGTCTACCAGCGATTCGCTGTAGTCTTGGCTCTGGGATGATGATTCGCCGCCGTCGTCGTAGGAACTAGTAGAAGATGTTGATCCTGGTCCGGTGTTGTCAATGATCACGGTCGTTCGTCTTCTTTTGCGCGTAGCCGGAAAAAAATCCGTATGGTTAGCTGGCAGGTTTGGAGAAAGAGGAACACAAGGAGATTGCGACGGCACAGGTTTATGCGCAATCAAAGTCACGGGAGGGAAAGTACTTACGACATTGGGAACGTTTGAAATGGTCACCCTTCACTCGCGACAGTCTGCAGGGAGAAAGTCGGAGCAAAGGCGTCTTTGACAGGGCTGCAACACTTTCGCCTTTCTGAGATCCAAAGCACGTTGTCGCCAGTTCTGCCCCGGTGTGAGACAGACTGGGCGGGACAAGGGGGGGTATATGGCGGTGTGAGTTCGCAGATGCGCAGAAGCGGGAGCGGGAACGTGGCTGAGCGGTGCTGGGTTGAAAGAACCAAGGCGGCGCTTATCGGCGGTCAGAGGGGTCAACGGTCTGACAGGTGGAGCTACCTGATGCTCTGGGGCGCGACGGAGAGCGGTGGAATCGTCAAAGTCAATCGCTGGGAAGCTTTGGACGGGTTGCGAGATGGGCCTGGGAAAGTGCCTAGCAAGATAAATAAAGAGATGGGAGACCCAGATGGGTTGGGCGCGGAAAAAAAAGTGAGACAGGGGAAATAGGGACGGATTGGGTTGTTCTGGCTCGGGTCGGTCAGCACGGCTTTCAAAAGCGCTGGCAGGCGAGGTCCACACTGAGGGGTAGTTAGACTGGGCTGTTGTCGGTGAGGGCACAAGGGCCGCACAGGGCGAGGACCGGCCTAAAAGTGATCTAACGGAACCGTCTGCGAACCCCGTTGCATCGCCATAGCAAGACGTGGTTGCTGGCAGCTCATGGAGATGGGTGATGGGGTGCGGCGGATATGAAACTGATGCACCCACCTGTCAAGAGGTCGCCGACGACCTGTTTGTGTCTATGGCTGCGTCGTTTCTTGGAAGGCTGAACCCCGTGACCGGTCAAGGCGTGGTCTGTATTTGTGTGTGTGTATTTCGATAGGGACGGGAAAGTGGAAAACGGAACTGGGAGGCCAGTAACTAGTGGTGGTAGTAGTGGAGGTGGTGGCTGCTGTCGTGGTAGTGGTGGCCTCTCGAGGGGTAGGTCATAGCACGGACGATATATGCTCCCGGACTGGTATAGCGTTAGTTACCTTGTGAGGGGCCGCACACCTTGAAATAAAGTGCAGAATCCTCGGAAAACAATGGAACCGTCGAGTGAACCGTGGGCGAAATAGGCTGGTTGACTGGCTACTACAGTACGGGAGACTTGGATAGGGAATATGCAAGGAGAGCGCGACACGGAGTCGGACAACACCTGACTGGCGTCGAGGGGGCGATCGTGGATGGTGTTGCCGAATGGTCTTGCCATGTCTCTTGTGCAACAGCGGAGGGTTCAACTGGCAGCCCCCTCTCCCTGAGAGTGGCTCGCACCCCTCGCAATGGTGCTCCCGTGTCGATCCACCAACCGCCAAGCCGAGGGGCAACTTTCCAACATGCAGGGCTCCCGACGAGGACGAGCCAAAGACTTGAGCGGGTGACCGGAAAAGTGCGCCACAGACAAAGGGACACGGGGAACAGCAAAGTGCTGGAAACGTGCCAGCAGGCGGAAACTGATATTATTGGAAATGGTATCCGTACCTCGTGCGTTGTAGGGTTAAGGTAGCCTGGTGCTTCGAGAACGGTGCTGTGATTCAAAGCTAGCCTCGGTGAGAAACGGCTGGAGGGGCGCCGAAGCTCTTGCGTGTCGCAGGTGTGAACACGGCAATTGCGATGGTGGGGTGCAGTCCTGCCTTGCCAGGCTGGGTTGGTGTGGTTTTGTCCGGACCTCCTTCCTGCTAGCAATTACGATTGCCGCAGTGTATGGCTAAGAGAAAGAGCAAACGGTTGCGAAGACCTGGGAACTGGATTGGATGTCCTGACTTTTGCCACCGCTGCGTTGTAGATCCTGTAGATGTGGAGGTTTGCTGGGTAAATATTTCGAACTGGTGCTGGTTATTGTTGTTGTTGTTGTTGTTGTTGTTGTTGTTGTTGTTATCGGCCAAGGGCTGACTGGCAGGGAGAGCGGGAAGAGAGGGGAGGTTCTTTGAGAGGTGTGTGCTACAACAGACACGCCCGAGAAATGGAACGAGGTGGATTATAATGTGTAGGCAGAAGGAGGGTTTGTGGGTACTCGGTTGCTACACAGCTGCAGGAAGCAGTGGCGGGCGTGAAGCGCTGTCCTAACTACAAAAAAATGTTTGGTGCTGAACTTATATCACGAAAGATGGTTCTAGACACCTACCTACACTCCCACACACGCAACATTTCTTTTCCCCTACCCTTTTCTCAGGTGACCTCGTAAAAGCCTTGCTCTTTTGTTTTTCTTGAGCCGACGGCCTAAGGCAGCGTGGGGTTGTCATATGGGCATCAGGGCGGGAAAAAGGATAGCGAACATCTCTCGCAGGTACATGTATTCTGCGGGAGACTACCTAGTCAAAGCCCCGGCTGTGTCGAAGAGCTAATCCAAGAACGATGACGGTTTTCTGCCCGAAACGGACCCCGCTGGACCTGGATTTGCTCGGCCTACTGCAAGGCAATCGAGCCGCGCTCCGGTTGGGCTTCCAAGGCCCGCCCGCCCATTCTCCGCCTGTATGACAAGCATCGGGCACCCTCTCTACTGGAGCCACGTGAAGCAGAGTGCTTCGCATCTTTTTACTCATGACCCACCTTGTCGGCTCAGCACACATCATAAGGCACCAATGAGGCCCCAGTTCCGCATCATATCGCAACCAAATTGCTACGGCCAGGACCACCGTCTCAGCCAATCTTCCATGCTCCCGGCAGTCAAGACAGGAATCTCGCAAGTTCCCGCCGTGACTCACGTCGCTGAAAGCATGCCGGACGCGTCACTGGATCTCGCACCGCGCAGCGAAACCTAGTGGGCAGCGAATATCACCTCTCAATTCCCGACACTGCAGCTGCTTCTTCCGAAAGGAGCTCCCGAGCCGCTGCAACCTCGAGCTTATCGTAGCCTCGCCATCCGCGTTCCTGCGCGGTACTGCGGCGGACGATCTCGGACAGCTTGGCCGTAGCAAGCTCGTTGAGGCGCTCAATGGTGTTGGTATCAGGCAAGGCAAAATCGCCCTCATCCGCCTGCTTTGTTAGCTTGCTACCCTCCTTCAGCAGCCTAGTTGTCACCTAGAGACCCATTAGACCCACACAAGCTCCATGAGATGCATGACAACAAACCAGGCTCAGCCCGTAGTACCCTCGGAGGTAATCATCACACAGCTCGATGCTCCGCGCAAATCGCTTGACAGCCTCTACAATGTATTTTAAATAGGATCCGCTGGTTGCACCGACTGCGGTTGCGGCCATATACTGCATCTCGCCAATCCGTGCATGTATCTGAGACAAAGCTGTTAGTAGGGGCGTCAACTACCAATAGAACTTTTCGTAGAAGGCGTACATTCCATGCGTTTGGCGCCAGTACCAGGGCCTCCTCCATTGCGAAGATGGCCTGTTGGTACATGCCCTGCACAAGGTAAAGGTCGGCCAGCTCAGACCATGCCTCAGCGTCCGTCGGAGAGAAGTCAAGAAGCTGCACCAAAGACGATGCCGCATCAGAAATACGGCCCATGGAGCGCAAGAGAGTAATGCGCCTCTTAGTGACAGGCTAGAGGGGGTCAGCAGGCTGGGGAGCGTGGACTAGAGGGCGGGGCAACACACAATGTTGGTGTTGTTATCTTTGAGTATCTGGTCGTACTCCTTGAGAATCTTTTCTAAATCCTCAGTGTTTTGGGCGTCGGTCTCCTTGACCAATCCCTTGAGAGCCATGATGCGCTCGTTATCATCTCCAAAGCGCGCGACGAGCCGTTCAAGGCACTGGTGCGCGGCCCGCTGGTCGCCGGTCCGCAGACATGACAACAACAAGTTCTCGTACTTGATCCATAGGTCAGCCGTCTCGGGAGCCGACAACAGGGCGCTGAGAGGGGACGACGATGCGGTGCTCAGCGAGTTCTGCAGGACAGAGGGAGCTTTTTGCGACAATTGGAGTGCATCAGCAGGGGAGAGCTGGCTCGGGGGGTGGAGCAAGGAGGGCGCCATGATCGGGTTGTTGTTCGTTCTCGAATCGCCGTGTCGATAGGAAAAATCGCTCAATTGATGGTGTGTTGACGTGGCAAGATGCCTAATCAGTCGATTCGCATGCTTGCTTATTGTCGCGATGAAATGGTCTACAGGAGGCAGAGAAAACGAACGAAGCTCTGAGTTTGGCTGTTGGAACTTCGACCAACCAACTTGCCGTTGGAACACAGGCAGACACGACACAGCGTTCGAAGTAGTTACGTTAGGCTCCAGCTTCTTCCGCGCCGGGGCACAGTCATTTTGGCCCTCTACACTGTACCTTAGGCACTGTGCACTGACGTGCTGCAAAAAAGCACCCCACCTCTGGGGAAGGGCATCCAACACCCAAGCATTAGCTAAGACACAGCTTTCCTTGACGACTGCAAGGTGGAGGGCGAATTTGGGCCCTGGACGTGAGAAGACCTTTGATAACTACCGGAGACGACAAGATGCATTCCGTTGCGACGCACACTGCCTTTGGTTTCTACAGGACGCTTTGCCGCTGAGCTTAACCACTTCCCCGCGACTACAGCAGCTGCCGAAGCCTCGAGTCTCGGACCTGTCTTTCGAAGCACCCACCAACCGCCATCACCATGTAATTGTATCCCGGTTTCGTCACTCTCGTCGGTCGCGCTAACAACCTCCAGGTTTGAGAAATCACTCTATGACCTCATACGAGGGATTCGGAACCACAAAGGCAACGAGAAGGAGTACATCCAAAACTGCTTGAAAGAATGTCGCACCGAAATTCGCAACCAGGACATGGGTCTGCTGCCCCCCCCCACGGGCCATGTCCCAAACCCGCGCACTTCTAACACCCGCGATGCAGATGTCAAGGCCAGGGCCCTGCTCAAGCTCATCTACCTCGAGATGGTGGGGCACGACATGTCGTGGGCATCGTTCCACGTCTTGGAGGTGATGTCGTCGCCGAAGTACCACCAGAAGCGCGTTGGATATCTCGGCGCAGTCCAGAGCTTCCGCCCTGATACTCAAGTCCTGATGTTGGCTACAAACCTTCTAAAAAAGGTAATGGAGTCCCTCAGACGCCGCTACCCCCACAGCTTACTCACTCGCCTGTCTGGTTGCAGGATCTGAGTGCCACGGCACCCAACATCATCTCGTTGCCCATCTCGGCTCTACCGCATATCATCACGCCGTCTCTGGCCTTGTCGGTTCTAGCAGACCTGCTCCCACGCATGAGTCACTCGCACCCGATGATCCGCAAGAAAACAATCGTCACGCTTTACAGACTGGCTCTAGTCTACCCGGAGACACTCCGGGCAGCCTGGCCCAAAATCAAGGAGCGCCTTATGGACAAGAGCGAGGACCCAAGCGTCACGGCGGCTATCGTTAATGTGGTCTGCGAGCTAGGGTGGCGGAGACCGAACGACTTTCTCCCCTTAGCCCCTCGATTATTCGAGCTCCTAGTGGATGGAGGTAACAATTGGATGGCGATAAAATTGATCAAGCTTGTAGGGAACCCAGCCCGTTGAAACCCTCCTTCGTCATCTAACACTGACATAGTTTGCTACCCTAACCCCCCTCGAGCCTCGTTTAGTACGCAAACTACTGCCACCTTTGACAGATTTGATTCGAACAACTCCCGCCATGTCGCTGCTGTATGAATGTATCAATGGCATCATCCAGGGCGGCATCCTAGGAGACGGGGAAGATTTTTCAGCCAGTGAGGAGATTGCTTCGCTTTGTGTTTCCAAACTTCGAGGAATGGTGTCAGTCAACAGTGATCCAAACCGTGAGTGCACAATCCGTGTCTTGGTGGTATACGGAAGCTGATAGAAGGTTACTAGTAAAATACGTGGCGCTACTAGCATTTAACAGGATTGTCGTCACTCACCCCTCCCTGGTGGCCCAACAGGAGGATGTCATTCTCGAGTGTATCGACAGCGCAGATATCACCATCAGGATAAAGGCTCTTGATCTTGTACAGGGAATGGTCAGCAGTGAGAACTTGGAATCCATTGTCAGCCGTTTGATGAGGCAACTGAAGGCTTCCATTTCTGCTTTGGATCAACAACAAAACAGTGCCCAAAAGGCCGAGGAAGAGACGGACTCGAGTGATGAGGCGAGCCTGACAACGAGCCGCAAGCAAAAGTCGCAAGATGACCCAGCCCCCTTACCTGACGACTATACGTTCGACGTGATAGGGCGCATATTGTACATGTGCTCCCACGACAACTACGGCTGTCTTTTGGATTTTGAATGGTATCTGGACGTTTTGACACAGCTTGTGCGAATTTCACCAGCGCCTAGGACAAAAGACCTCGGTGCAGATCCTGCACGGACAACAAGACAAACGGTAGATATCTCGGAGAAAATTGGTAATGAAGTCAGGAACGTCGCCGTCAAGGTCAAGGCCATGCGATCGGCGGCCATTCGGGCGGCAGAACTCATCATTGCCCGGCTTTTCCGACAGAGTTCGGAGTCTGCATCATCGTATCACATAGTGTCGGGTGCTCTGAAGCCCGTAGCTTACGTTGCTGGGGAATACGCCTACCTACTGCCCACCCCAGACGATACCTTGGGGCACCTTCTCCACCTAATTCCACGAATTGAAGATGGCGAAATCCTAGCAACGTGTCTACAGGCTCTGATCAAGCTCTTTTCTCATGTTGCTGGCAGCGACCAGGCACTCTGGATACCGGAAAGGAAGTCTGCCATGTCCTTACTAATGGCCCGTATGATTCACGTGCTGGAGCCACTGGCATCACACCCTTATTTGGAGGTTCAAGAACGAGTGGTGGAATTCACGGAGCTGCTCAAGCTAACAGCAGAAGCAGCTTCTGGGCAAGCGTCATCGACGAACGAAATCCAGCAGGATGCGCCTCTCCTCCTAACGCAAGCGATACCGTCTTTGTTTAACGGATGGGAACTTAACTCGGTAGCGCAAGGCGCCCAGAAGAATGTACCACTGCCGGGCGGGTTAGATTTGGATGAACCTGTTCATCCTAATCTCAGTGATCTATTGGCACAAGCAGACTCGCTGCTGTTGCCGCTAGCTGAAGACGATGATGAGTTTGCTGCATACTACAATCAGAAACCGCCGGCGGCGAGCATCTCGAGCGAGCCAGCAATACTTCGCCTAGCCGATACCCCTGGGGAAGCGACTGGATCCTACCAGCAAGCCGGGGAGGAGACGTATCTAGATGCAGACATTGTGGCAAGGAGGAAAGCGGAAAGACTCGAGCGCAACCGGGACGACCCGTTCTACATCCAAGGACTGGAAAGGTCGGAAGGTACATCGACACCAATTCACAATATCCTACTGAAGGAAAACGGGCCCGATCTTGATATTGATGCCATTCCGGTCATGAAGCTGGATCTGGCCGCACTTGACAACGGCCTCAGTGCCAAGGGAGTACCTGAGAGGCCCCTGTCCGCCGCCCTGTTGCGGCCCAACCCGCGCCGGAGGATCGTGGTTGCAGCAGACGAGTCGCTCGGTAGTGACCTGTCTACGCCTCGACACTACGAGTCGGAGAATAATTCTGACAGTTTTACCAAGTCGCGCGCAAAGAAACTGAAGCAGTCTTTGCTGCATGTTGATTCCAGCCACCTCAGCCATCTAGATCTCGACGCAAATGGTGGTCACGGCGGTACTACTCATGATCCTGAACAGCATAAGCGGGACGAGGCCGAGATGGCGCAGGCTATGAAGGAAGTGCAGAAGATTCGTCTCGAAATGCAGCGAGCGAACGAGAGGATCCAAGCTGCGCATGGCGTGCCAACAGAGGGTATTGTTGTAAAGAGGAAGAAGAAGACAAAGGCGGATACCGCCGGCACAAATGTGGGCGAGAAGACAACGGTGAAGATGAAGAAGAAGAAAAAGCCCGCTGCAGTAGAAAACACAACTGCAGGCGCCTCGGACGAAGTTAAAATCAAGAAGAAAAAGACCAAGCGGGTAGTTCAGATAGAGAGTGGAGAAGGCGTTGACGGAAGCTGATAGAGCAAGACAGGACAAGATGAATGAATGAATGAAGCAAAAATGTCAGCATTACACCCGGAAATTGTGCTATGCGGCCGTTTCTTTTTTCGTTTCTTCTATGCGATCCGTCTCAGCCAAGCCCAGCATGTCCAGGTCTTTTGCCTCTCTGCCCACCTCACCAGGCACAAGGGGTGATTCCCTGGTCGAGTCATCCAGGCCGGGTTCAGCCTCCGAGGCACCATGCCGCGAGGGTTCCTCTTCTCCTGATTGGAGCGTTCCATCTCCTTGAATATTCCCCCCCTTGCCCTTCTGGCCTTCACCACCACCATCAAATTTGGCCCACCCGGGCTTGTTGATCTTTTTCTCGCCTCCGCCGCTCTTGAACTGGTATCCCCTCGCTCTGGGTTTGTCTCCCGTCCCCGCTGGTAGCTCTGGGTCATATGCCTTAGCGAAACGCCTCGCCGCTGCTTCAAATACCTCGGCTCCCTGGGCCAGGGCGGTGCGGATACCTGAGAAGAAGGACGAAACCACGGCGTCATTGTGGATCTGTAGGAGCGTCCAGCCGAGCATCTCGCGTGCTGAGAGCAGGTGGTGAACGTAAGCGGCCGAGTGGCGCGCGCAGGTGTGGCAAGTGCAGGAAGGGAAGAGAGGGGCGGCGGAGAATTTATAGGTTGGGGAGGAGAGGTCGACGCCGATGGGGAGGGTGGACGTTCCAGGCTCGTGGTTTGCAGGGGAAGTGGTGTCGGAAGGGGGAAAGGCAAAGGTGAGGGCTACCCCGGCATCGGATGCAGCGTTGATGAAGGGAAGGACAAAAGCGTCAGCTCCGAGGGATAATGCGTGGAGGACGTGGTGGGGGGTTGGGGGTGCGGATACGGCGAGGCGCGGAAGGGGCACCAGGGTTGGATAGGCGTCTAGGAGGTCCGGGAGGAGATCCGGGTCGTAAATGGCAAGACCATCAATAAGACCCTCCGGAGCCAGATCCTCGGCCAGGCGCTCGAGATATTCCCACTGAAGGGGATAACTGACTGGGGTTACAGGGGCAAAGGTGGCGATGCCCTGCGCTGAGGAGTCTACTTGGGTGAACCAGGCCTTGAGCCACTCATCGGTGCGTTCGGCCATACGGACAGCACGTTTGGATGTTGGCGTGACGGGGCCGTGGCTGAGGTCAGCTAGGGGGATGGCGATGTCGGGACGGAGGGTGTCCACAGCTTGGTGGTACTCGTCAGTGGACAGGACCTGGAAGCCTGTTGAGGTGAAGATCGACACGGCTGAGTTAGTATTCCCCATGGGGGCCGGGACGGCGGGTATGCGCCGGGCACCGAGGATAGCGACCACTGATGGCGGCATGGCCGTGAAGGCATGGAGAGGGCGCGAGTGTCGGGCGGTGGTAGGGGTTTCGTAGATAGGCGGCGGCCGTTTCTGGTATTGTTGCGGCCGCTCGATGACTGTATTCCTCTTAGTATGCGCTTCATGAAAAGCCGCGGGAGCGCTCACAGTCCTCGAGTGCCATGTATGCAGCGCCGGCGTGCAGATGCTTGGCGACATTGTCGGGTGTGAGATGAGGGACGACGCCTCGTGATGTGACGGCAAAGTAATTAGGCGTGTCGATGCTCCGCCGTCCAGCAAACGCCAAACGGCCGAGCCTCACGGCAGAGCCGTCTATTATCGCCGACTTGAGCACCTCAAATACCATTACGGTCGGCTTGTCTTCAGCTTCATCCGTCATGACTATTGATGCGTAAAGGCCAGGGTTGGGGTTTGATATAAAAAAAAAATTACAAGCTCAGTTTGGGTTGGAAATGCTTGGCGGCATGGATCTGTTTTCAACCTAAAACCTCAGGCAGACATGGTATTCAGTGACCTCAGTCTTGATGGAATAATTACAGCTGAACCTTCTTCACTGTTCTGGGAAGCTTGGATACAGAAGTCGTTGACGTATCGACCTCGGCGGATGAGATGAGATAAGGTACAAGAATAACGTCGGGTCCAAGTGGTGCCAACAGGCAATGCTTAGCCAAAATCTCATCTTGACACGATCCCATCCATGAGGGCCAAAACGCTACGTAATAAGGAAGCTCGGGACACGAAGCCGACCGTCCATCATGAGAAAGTTGACATTCCAGACATTATGGCTAATCTGCAAATTTGCTTATTTTGACCGTCCGATCATGATTCAAGTCCGGACAGTCGGATTTCATGGCTGGGCTTCGAATTGAGCTCAAGTGATGCCAAGACCGATCCCAAGGGGCCCGCTCCTCCCGTGCCTGTGCCTGGGCGCAAACAATGACTTTTGGGCTGGGGTTTGTTGGTTGCGTCAGGCAATCTACGCTTTGGCTGGGCATGGCCTGCCCGAAGCTCCCGTCAATGCAACCCATTTGGGGCCGGTTGATCTCCCTCTGTTTGTCTCGTCGTTCTTCTTTGTCGGCTAGTTAGTCCCATCTTTCCAATGCCATAGCCCGTTCTGTCCCTCTTTGTCCCCCCCTCTTTCGCTTCTTCTGCTTGTTGTATTACGTTAAGGTTGTGTCTCACAACGCAATCCGACCCAGCCCATCTGCTCAGTCCAGGAAACATTCAGGTACCGCAAAACAGTGTGCAACCTTCCACCTGCACGGCTGAGTAGCTGCCCCGATGGGCGAAGACTCGAGCGAGGTGCGCACGCAGGTTCGCGACGTTGAACAACACGCAAACAATAGCGCCCACGCGAGCTCAACCACAGTTGGCATCGGCGATCTTCCTGACCACCCCGACGCCCCAATCGAAGAGCCCGAAGAGGATAATTCGCCGCCGACGCCCCGCTTTATCCAGGATGAGAGCTCGTGGAAGAGGTGGAAATGGGTTCCATACCCCGTCCGGTGCTTCATCAAGGCGACGGTGAACTGGGCGCAAGGACCTGTCAATCCGCGCAACTTCAAGATCGAACCACTGTTCCCCCGAGTCCAAGAATTTCCCCTTGTGATGTTAGCCAGGGTTCTGCCGCAAAGGAAGCACAGAATATTGGTGCTCTTCTTCTGGCTGGCCATGTGGATCGTCACCTTCGCACTGGTAATGCGCCAGGGACTTGCTGTGAGCGAAGTTGCTGGCTGGGGAGCACCCATAAAGCTCGGATGTGGCGCTGCCTTTTGGGCATCAGACAATCATTGCGGGCTGGATGGTAACCTGTGTCGCCCTTTTACCAATGGAGGCATGCCCTTCAGGTGTGCGGCGTCATGCAGCAGCTATCAGGTGCTGAACCCGCATGCTGTTGGGGATCAGGAACTTTTGTACCAGCAGCTAGTCGTTGGCGGGCCATCGGCTGGCTCAGAAAATGCCATCTATCGGGGTGATTCCTTTATTTGTGGGGCTGCTATACACGCTGATATTATCTCCAACACCGAGGGAGGTTGTGGTGTTGTCAAGCTTGTCGGCACGCAGAGGAACTTCAGCGGCTCGACCAGGAATGGCATATCAAGCGTGGGGTTCGACTCTTATTTCCCTCTTTCTTTTACATTCGACAGGGCCGACTGTGAAGCCCGCGACCCCAAGTGGTCCCTGCTTGCTATTTCGGTCGTCTTCTCGGTTATGATATCCCTCTTCACGGCATCCCCGGCGGTTTTCTTCTTTTCCGTCTTCACCGGCATCTATTGGACAGTTGGGCTTGCTACAGACACGCCTAATTACTCGAACGTGGCGGCGCTCTTCTCAAGGGAGCTCGGTAACTTTTTGCCGGCCATGTTTGCCGCCTGGGTCATGTTCGACAAGATGGGCGTGCGGCGCGCGCTCCGGGGTTTGAAGGCACAGATAGAGAAGACGGTCCTCTGGTTAGGTGCCTGCTGGGTGGGGGCTTTGACGAACCACACATTTGACTTTATACCCATTCAGAGACTGACTGAGCACGACCTGAAGCAACAGCCAGGGGCGCGAGCAGCTCTGGCAATCATCATTATTGTTCTCGTCATTATCACAGCTACGCAGATATGGTTCTTTCGGCAAGAGGGACGACTGATTCGCTATCTCAAGCTCTACATCTTGTTGGGTGTCGGTCTTATCATCTGTGTCAAGCTACCGTGGCTCAAGCTGCGGATTCATCACTATGTATTGGGCTTACTCCTACTTCCCGGTACCAGCATGCAAACACGGCCGGCTCTTCTCTACCAAGGGCTACTTATCGGATTCTTTCTCAACGGCATCGCTCGGTGGGGGTGGGATCCATTCCTCCAGACGGCGCTTTCACTTCAGGGCGACCAGCAGCTGGATTCGCCTCTGCCGAGTATCCTGGCCCCCGCGATTGAGCTGGGTCAGGATTTGTCGAGTATTACATTCGGGTGGGAGGCGCCACCGCTAAGCCCAGACGTGGCGATAGACGGCATCAGCGTCTTGGTCAATGATGTGGAGCGGTTTCAGACGTACTTTGAGGATGGGCCTGAGGCCAAGCCGAATTTTACGTGGACGAGAGCCGCTGGCGTGGAAGAAAATGAGTATTTCCGGTTCGCCTGGCTACATGGAAGTTCGAGTCTGGACTACACCAAAGCAGGGACCTGGAATGCAAAGAGGGAATGGGTCAAGATGGCGCCAGGGCCATCAAAGATCAAGGCACGAGGACTGAGGCGAACGGAAACAGAGTGGGTTCCAGGGAGGTAACTGATCTAGTTAGCGATCCTCTCGTATATCCATGGCTGGATGTTTAATGTTGAAATTTTCCCATGTAGATTGGCAATCTCAAAGATGCCAGCCACCTGGAGCGAGCTCGGGATCCTTTCAGAAGACCCAACTTGGGAGTTGAGTGCTGCGGGGTTGTCTCCACCCGGGATCCGATGACCGACCGACCTGCCAGGGCACTTGCAGCGCCGCAGCGGACCACAGATTAGCGCATCACTCAGCTTTTTTTCAGCCTCAACTCTTTCGTCACCTCCCACCCCCCAGCCCACCCATCCTAAGTCACAGGACACCGAAAACAAAACAGCGGACCAACAAAGGAAAGAAAAAAAATGCCACAAACCCGCATCCCCACCCCTCAAGACTTCTCTCCCCTCCTCCCCCACCTCACCACAACACTCACCCCCCCCTCCCCTCCCGAATCCACCACTTCGTTTCTTGTCCTCTTCCACGGCCTAGGCGATTCCGAAACCCCCTTTGTGAATTTCGCAAAATCCCTCAACCTCCCTGGGGTGATGGCCATTTCCGTCCGCGGCCCGTCTCCACTCCCACCGGTGGTGTTGGGATTACCCTTGGGGGAAGGACCTACGCGGCATTGGCATTGGGGGGATGACTTGTCGCTGTTAGCTGGAGAGTTGGAAACTGACCCTGGGTTTGAAAAGGCCAGGGGTTTGGTTTTGGAAAAGTTGATAGGGGATGTCCTGGTCGGGACCTGTGGCTGGGAGCGGAGGGATGTGATGCTTTTTGGATTTGGGCAGGGAGGGGGGTTCGCGTTGGGTTTGGCAAGGTGGGTTGGGGAGGAGGGGTTCAAGGGCGTGGTCAGTGTGGGCGGGGCGTTGCCTGGTTCGATGATCCCGACGGGAAAGGGGAAAAAAGCGAAGACGCCGGTGTTGGTTTGTAGAGGGAGGGAGAGTGAGGTGGTGGATGACGAGGCGGAAGAGGTGTTAAGGAGGGAGTTTGAAGAAGTGAAGGTAGCGAGTTGGAAGAGGGCCGAGGATGGTATGCCGAAGGATAGAGACGAGGTGTTACCCATGATGCAATTTTTTGCGGAAAGGTTGAGGGCGCGGTAGGTAGGCTTGCATTGCTTGAATTTGCTCTTTTTGGAAGTATAGAGGTTGCCCAGCTCTGGTCAGTGTCTCTCGCGTCATTGGCTTTCCATATTGGAGCAAGTGAATAGGCAGCGTCGTCATGCCGTAATGGTAGGTAGGTGCCTGGGAGAGGCAGGGCCACAGGTAACGGGTAGATCCTCGCCGGGGCACAAATAATCACGAGTCAAGTAAGTCAAGGCCAATCAATGTTCGCAACTTTCAGCCCATTCCATTGAATGATTAGACTGCATTTCAAGCTACCTCGTAGACTCTTCTTTCCCTCTCATGGAGGGGCTTCCGTCACAGAGACCGATGCCATGGACCTACCCGGTACTGTTGCGTCGGGTGGTAGCTGCCAAGGCATTGCCACTATACACGACATCACCTTTGATGGCTCCTACAAGTATATTCCCACCGTGGGAACCGCCTACTCACCCCTCTGGGGCAATTTGTACACCTGTGTCGGCTTGAAATGAGTTGTTTCTATGCTTTGTTCCTCTGTTGGTTACTTTTTGTAATGGGTCTCGTAAGCCGTCAGTTTGTTCGTGTAGGGGAGTTGAGGAGCGGCGCGCCGCCTGTGGGGGGATAGTACCGCCAACGACAAAGCCGAGAGAGGTGGCGTGATAGGACGTCGAACTTGAATAGCTGAGGGTAGGCTTGGTTACAAGCTTCCTTTGCTTTTTGAGTTTCGCCATCCTTCTAATGCTGCACCCCTTCCCTATCTCCAAGGGCTGTTAGACTGGTGTTTGTTTTCGGGGTTGAAGGATCACCGAAACTTGGCCAAGGGGCGGAAAAAAGAAGAGCAGGTGCGCACGTCTCATTGAGGCTTGGGTGGCACTGAGAGACTCATGACCTTGGGCAACTATGCATTTATATCTTGCTGACTTGTCCGAGAGTAGTCCCTCCTGTTGGCGGCGTAAGCAGTTTGTTTTCTCTAGTTGTTGAGTGGAAACACACCTGTCTACAGCCTTTTACCTTGGACTCGTCTCCCCCATACCTGTAGATGCTCTTGGTAATCCTCAATATCCCAACCCCCGAGACTTAGTTTTGCCCCATGCTGTAAGCTGTCTACTGCCATTCCACTTTCCACGTCGTCTCGCCCGCCCGGAAGGGCACAACCTCAGCACCTTCCCCTTTGAGAGACTCGGGAATAGTCTGCCCGCCGCGTGTGATCAGAATATCCTTCGATGCTTGCGGGACACCGTAAAAGGCGCGGCCGAACTGGCTAAAAAAGCCGCGTAGCACTGCTTCCGTCACATCCCCTTCGGCAATGTCGCCGCGAGCGATTCCCTCCTCTAGGGCGCAAAGGACGTATCCGAGCGCAAAGGGTTGCGTGAAAACGCCGGCCGCTGTGTTTCCCTTGCCCTTCTTTGCGGAAATATCATGCGCTGTAGCAAAGAGGGAGATTAGCAGGAGCTAACAACGGTGGAGGGGCTTCAAAGTATACGTACGGGCGCTGTCAGTGCCGAGGAAGAATTTCCCATTGCTGTGGACCACAGCATCGAGCAAGGCCCGACGGTCCTCGGGTGTCTTTGCTGAGGGCTTGCAGTAGTTGTTCTAAGAAAGTGTCAGGCGGTCATCATTGACAAGGTGGAGCGCAAAGACATCGTACCACGTTGGCGGACCAGTCGTCCACCAACAGAGAAAGATGGTGGGCAGTCTAAGACGGGTGAGTATTGACTCTGCCAAACTGGAGGATAGGCGTCATACGATGGTACCGACAACATTGCCGCCAAAGGATCTTACTGCGGTGACCGCATCAGCCGTGGTGCAGTGCTCCAAGACAATTTTGAGTTTCGGGTACTTGGCCACCAAACTCTGGAGTGTTGGGAGAAACCTGGACTCGGCATTCATGACTGTCACTCCATCCGCAGGGCTGCTTGGAACTTCTCCGTGTAGGTTGAGCACGATGCTCTCCTCCTCCATGGCTTTGAGCACATCATCAAAGGGGTCGAACGACACCACCCCCCACTGGGAATTGGTTGTGGCGCCCTTAGGATAAGCCTACGAAGGCGGTGTGAGCCAATTGTATCCTACGCGCCTGGGTGGAGGCTGAGGTCGCAATTGCGTACCTTGACACCGGCAATACCGGCCTTCTTTGCCTCGCGGACTTCGTTAGGAGTGATGCTGGAGTGCAGATACAGAGACATGAGGTAATTGACGTCAGGGTCAAGAGCCTGGAGGTTGCGCTTGTACTCCAGCGCCTCGGCTACCGTGACAATAGGCCGCGGGGCCAAATTGGGCATCACAAAGACAACATCGATGCCCGCTTTGCGGATAGTAGGCGTAACAAGCTGTGAGATGGGACCCGGTGCGTTTCTGAGATGCACGTGCATGTCCGCCGCTGCGGGGAGTACATATGAGTCCTTGAGCGGCATCTTATTGGGAAAATCTCGCAACAGCCTGAGTTTGTGAACCAAGCAAAGCACGAAAACCAGTCAAGATATTTCCAAGTTCCGTGATGTCGAAAGTGACTGCCCAACCATAGTTAGCCCCACTACCTAAGTGAAACTTGCGCCGCAGGCCCGACTGGAACCTGAATACTCCCAAACCGCCCCACCCAAAGAGCTTATCGGCCCTATCATTTTTCGGTTGTCCCACTAGATCTGAAAATTGACACCGTGCACGGACCAAGCACACTCACTATATATTCTCCCTCCCAGCTCCTCAATTTGATTACATTTCTTCTTTTTCTCTTCATGTCGACAATACTTCATAGAATCATTTCTATAGTAGTCGTCCTTCTTTTGTGTTCCCTAAAGGAGCCACAAATCCCACCCGGGTTGATGAATTATCTCCTCGATGCCCATCAGTGAGTGCCAATTTGCTCTTCGCTCTGCCTGCAAAGGTGGCGGCCCATCCCTTCGGGAGAAGCTGTATAGAGAGCGGCGATGATCTGTACCCTGTCTCTCCGAGGTCTTGCCTTTGGGCGCTCGGACGGGGTGGGTGTCGATGGAAGTCTGACCGGCCTTATCTTTTTTTCATTGCTCTCTTGGGCTGCTGCCTGAGATGCGAAGAAGACGCCTACATAGAACCGTTCCCACTCTCTTGGTGGGTTCACATTCGTAATGTCTACGAGTCGAAGCCTGTCTTGAAGACAGTTGGACTGTTTCTGCTCTGCCCGTCTACATGAGTGATCCCTGTTTCCCTGAACATCGAGGAATGACTGAATTCTGCCATTACCACAAACGTGGCAGGCAACCAAACGAATGACCAGCCCTCCTATTTCACCGTGCTCTAGGTTTATCCAACTGCCCACGAGACCGGCCCTGCGATAGCGCAGCAGCATTGTCGCCAACCAAAGTCTCAGTCCCAATACGCCGTCCCAGCGATGGCGTAAAAGCACTTTCGCTGTCGAGTGGCACAGACCTCGGTGCGACAACGTATCTAAACACAAATGGGGTATCATAGAAAACCAAAAGATCCAACCGCCGACAAGGAAATCCTCCAAACCTCAATCATCTCTGAACGTCGCAATAATCAGGGCCAGAAACGATAGCGCAGAGGCATTGTCGTCTGGCCCCTCGCAAACCTTCCAAAACGCCGTTTCCCAGCGATGGCGTAACGGCACTGTCGCTGTTGAGAACTCCAGCCTCGTCGATCGAGGGTCCCCAAGATCCCCAAGTCTACCCGTCGCCTCGGAGACTGGGTGGGAACGCACGTACCTTTCTCTGGTATAAGGGCATCTGTCAACGTCGGATCGGGACGCCAACCAAAAACATATGCACAAGTGTCGATGCTCCAAAAAGATGTTGTCAAAGGAATGTCAGGCGGGTGTGACTGTCGACTGTGTCGGCCGCCATCACACCTTTTTCTCCTCCCCACCACTCCTCTCACCATGACGTGTGGGATTAAGTTTGTTTGTTCCACCACATCCGCTTGAAGCCTCGCTGGTGGACTTCGCGGCGAGCAGCACCATCCTGGAACTCGTCGGAATCGGATGCTGAACCCTTGCTTCCTGCGATCCTCTGGCTTGGTTTGTTCCCAAGGATCTTGAGGAGGACCGTCATGACGATACTGCTGGCAATGCTGATGGAGAGAATCCCAATCATGGTGAAGTTGCTGCGCCGATACTGATGCGGCCCCTTGACAGCGTCCTCGGGCCAGCCCGTGTACAGAGCATAGGTGGTTGTAATGCTGCCGAGGTTTCCAAGACCTGATACCAGCGCCGAGGCAGCAGCTACGCCAACTTCGCGGTGACGTCTCTGGAATATTTCGTTCGTCCAAGTCATGCAGATGGGAACGGTAGGGCCAAGTCCGAAGCCAATCATGAGAAGACCGCCGTATCTCGCCCAAGGATTCAACAAGGCGAACGTGACAGTAAGGAGACCGGCGATCTGGATGCACACAGCTGCCGAGAAGAAGACGGCACGGTATTGGTGAAACCTGTCCGAGATGGGTGTAACTAGAAGAATGGCGGCAAAGTCCATCTCGTAAAGTTAGCATTCATCTGGCCAAAAGGCTGCCAGTCTGCTCACCATCCAGATAGGGGCAAAGAGCAAGCTGATCTGCACACCGGTAAATTGATCGTTGATGGAAGCAATGATGATGTTTCCGTACAATTGTGTACCGATGCCGACACCGACAACTCCAAAGTACATTAGAACCAGGGGCCACAGACGCCAGTCAAGGAGGACGTAGCCCAAGTCCCTGAGGTCCCATGGGCGGGCGTGGTACACTCTGCGGAGATCGTGGTAGTGCACCACGGCATCCTGACCTGTCAGGGCTTCGGGGCTCATTGGCAGCCACTTGAGCCACTTGGTCCGAGTCCGCGTCTCACCAGGGGCGAGTGGCCGGTCAGGCAACCACCAGAGGAGGGCAACTCCCAGAACCATACCGAGAACGCCATAGATCAAGAACATCCATCTGAAGCCAACCAGACCCCCCAGACCGTCCATTTGCTGGAAGCCCGCCGAGACGAGTCCTACCACGGCTGCCGAGACCTGAGAAGCTGTGAAGTACATTCCGATGCGTTTGCCAGTTCGAGATGGCGGGTAGAACAAGGTGAGATAATACGCCATACCTGGCCACATGCCGGCAGTAACAACACCGAGCAGGAAGCGAAGCAGCTTGACGCTCCAAGCCGCCCGCGCAGCTGTAAAGCAGGTGCCGATCAGACCAACAGCAAAAACAATACGAGCCATCCAAGCGCGAGGGCTGAGTCTGCTCATGATCAAGTTCGACGGCAGATCGAATAGGACGTACGACACGTAGAACAAAGTCAAGGTGGTTGACACATCCTTTGCCACCAGACTGAGCACCGACATCAGATCATGGCTGACATCCTTGTTCATGGTTGTTGCGATGCCAATGTTGGACCGGATGGCAGAGCAGAGAAAGTACAGGATCCAGAAGGCGGGTATAATACGCAGGTCCAGTTTCCTAGTCACAAATAGTATCAGTACATTGGATGTCCGATCTTTTGTAAAAACGGGTTCATCAGACTTGTAAACCCGTTCAACGGTCTGCACATCAAACTCTTGGATCGGTTCTAGGACGGCCATTTTGAGCGGCTGGTCGACGTCAAACGATCCCCTCTCAGCCGGAGTCTTGTCATCACCAATTGGCAAGCCCTCCGTATCAGTCATACTCGGACGAAGAAGCAATGGAAGCGCGTGCTAATGGTCCTTTCCGGTAACTAAATTTACCCAAAGCCTTGATGGGCAGCGCTCTGCAAGGAATAGAAGGGTTGTTCAGGCCCGAAGTGTGGGCGGGAAGCAAAAGGTGGGCCGAGATCGGATCAAGGTCAGAGATGGACTGGGAATCCAACAATACAGGTCGATATCCAAATTCCCCGAGGAATGTAGTGGAGGAATCGGAGGAGTGGTGATCAGCATAAGTTTCGGCGGCGGGGGAGGATGGAGGTTGGTAGTTTCATGGGCTCGGCTCCGAGTAGTTGCATCGGCCTGTCGCTGGTTTGGAAAGTGGGCTGGAGGGGACCCCCAAATATTGGGAACTGCATTTCCCTCCATCGAGGATACTTCTTACCTCATCGGTCAAGAAATTTCGCTCAATAATGCCTAGACCCACGGCGAAAAGGCCGTGTCTAGTGCGCATCGGCTTCTCGCTAATCCATCAGATTTGAATTTTGACCATCTTCGAGCGCGGCAGCCGCTGGGAAATTCGACATCTTTACGTATCAATAACCAGTACTTCGTATTTTGAGCGAAATGCCATCGTTCTTCATTCTATATCATATCGGCCGCTTGGCAAGCATCACCGGCCGAACTAAGGAAGGGCCACTTCCGGTTCCGCTGCCGCAGCCACGACCGCCGCCGTTGCCGGTCTACTACGCTACATGAGAGTAAGCATTGAGTGCCAACTGCCCGCCTAGGTGGGCATAAAGCACATTGCTCCCGGCCGGAATCTCTTCCCTCTTGATCATGTCGATCATCCCAGCCAGACTCTTGCCCTCGTACACGGGATCAGTGATGAAGGCTTCTGTCTGCGCTCCGAATTTGATGGCCTCAATGGTCTGCGAATCTGGAATGCCGTAGGTGCCAGCGTGGTAGCGGTCATCGAGGACAATGTCTGCTTCGGTGATGTCATCCTCGTGCAGTCCGATCTTGGAGGCTGTCTGCTTCGCGATGCGCAGGACCTGTTCGAACGTCTGCTGAACTCTGGCTGATGCGTCGATGCCTACGACCTTTCGCCGCCGCGAACCGAGCTTTTCAGCGAGTCTGAAACCCGCAACCATGCCTGCCATGGTTGAGCCAGTGACGGCACACACAATGACGGTGTCAAAGAAGACCCCTAGCTCCTTTTCTTGAGCTTCAACCTCGAAGGCCCATCGTGCGAATCCCAACCCACCGAGGGGGTGGTCCGAAGCGCCAGCTGGGATATAATAGGGTTTAGAGCCTTTGGCGGCAAGCTCATCCTTGAGCTTTGCTAAAGTCTGTTTGTGCTCGATACCGAAAGTCGATGGGTCCAGCCTGACGTCGGCACCCATGAGTCGTGAAAGCTGGATGTTGCCAACCACCTGGTAACCAGGATCAACCCAATCCACCCAGTGCTCCTGCACCAGGGCAGCCTTGAGCCCCAGTTTTACCGCTGTTGCGGCCACCTGACGGGTGTGGTTCGACTGAACGCCTCCAATGCTTACAAGTGTGTCACATCCTTGGGCCAGCGCATCGGGGACAAGATATCTGTAACTGGTTACCTGTCGGTTTCGAGGGGTGAGAATTCAACTTTTGCGGCCGGCTCACTCTAGTTTCCGTGTCTTATTACCTCCATACGCGAGCCCCGAGTTACAGTCTTCCCGCTTGGCATAAACGTTGACCTTTCCTCCCAGGGCCTGTGAGATGCGGGGCAAATGTTGGATCGGAGAGGCTCCGAAAGTTAGCGACTTGCGGGGAATACTGGAGAACGGCTCGGGGAGCCTGAGAGAGTCCATAGTTGGTAGGTAGGTATTCAGTTCTAGTTGAGGTACAACCAGTGATGACAGAATGCCGCACTACGTAGGGCTCGGGTGATACATGCCCGGGACTTTTATACTCTGGGTGACTGGTCGCTTGGAGAATCGTGCTGGCCTTCCATTCACGGGTTGGCTTGCTTCATCACCATCTTAGTAAGACCCTACCAATATGCCAAATCGCAGGTACGGGGCTTGGCATCTGGCAGGCTTGATATCCTAATATTCAGTCAAGAGTTCATCATATACCAGCGGTGATTTCGGGAGGGACTTTGTCGTCTGGTTTGCAACAGGGGGGGGAACGCAGAACCCCGATATCTGTACGGCAGTGACATGATGAATAAATCCCGCTGGACATCTGCGAATAAATCCAGACTTGATATCATCCTAGGTTCCCCGCTTCTTCCGAGGCCGATTTCCGCAAATTTCATGCATCGCATATCTCGCAGATGCGGGGGAAGATAATTGGTGCTTTGATTGGCCTGTGTTGACGGCCTCGCTGCCTTACCGCCTTGTATCTCAGGAACCAATCTGGTCAAGTGTCTGATTGTCTGCTGGGATGACCGCTTCCACCACACCAAATCCAAAAGGCTCCCAATCTTCCAAACCACAGCCGACCACCCAGCCTCACAACCCGCTCCTTTAATTTCGTATTAGTTGCCGCGCCATTCTGGAAGTGGGAATGGCAATCGTAACTGATCAGTTCATGTTTTGGCATTATCATCTTCGGCCAGGCTCTTTGAACCTTTATCCACACTCCGCCTCCCATTTTTCATTTTTCAGCACACACGCGAAGCCACGACGAGAACCACCTTGGGCCTGAGATGACACACCGCCGGCCGACAAGGATAACGACGGTTGGAATGGTGCAATATTGCATTTTCCAATGCAAGACTGCAATCGTGACAGACGCCATCCCGAGAGGCTGAGGACCGCTCAGAACGATCCATGCACCATTCCTGGCTTGGTCACTGGAGAAGATCAGGCAGGAGTGCGCCAGGGGACGCATCGAGTTCTTGAAGGACTGCACAAGCGCGCAAGCGCGCAGCCTCGTAGACGGGATCAACAACAACTGAGATGCTGTCACGCAGGCCGTAATGTCAGGCATCGCTCTACAGAACCCCCCCCTCTGTGGTTGTGGGACGACACGGGTTGTGTGTAGTGACTCACCGGCGGAGTTGCCATCGTGAATCTCACCGAGAGAAGCAAGCTGATCAAGGAATAACAGCTGGTAAGTCCTCCATCTGCTAGTTGTGCTGCTAGGAGTCGGTCAGTTGCATCGGATATGGGTCAGTATCCAACAACTCCGTTACTCGCAACACTGGTAGTCGACTACCAGTGTGCTGGTCTGGTGGAGCCAGTCATGCAAGCAATTTGTGCACTCTCATCGAGCCGACGCCCTCTCACGTGCCCTGGCGCGCCCAGGGAGATGTTGTCAGGCTGTCAGAGAACAACAATTGCACAAGAGTTGCCTACACCGCATGTCTTCTGATGTCTAAAAACTTGCGTGTTGGACGTTGGGCCCCACAAGTGTGCGGTTTCCAGACCTTACCGAGCGACCCATTGCAGACTCGCACCACGGTGGCCAATCAGCAGTGCTCGTGGCTCCTCAGATATCAAGATCTTAAGGCGTTGGGTAGCAGACCAGGCGATACTTTTCACAGCTAGTGGGCGGCATGTCGGCACAGGGCTGTCAAAAGTTGATCTAGAAGGCAAAGAGATAGAGAGAGAACCCTCAGGCAAAGCTGCCTTGACAAGTCCGAATTGTTGCATCGAGGAACATGTCTGCCGTGTCTTCAGGGCGCAGAGGCGGTCCTTGTCGACCAGATCAAGAGTGCGTGAGTCTTCGCCGCGAAATAGTGATGGCTGCCAGAGGCCTCAGATGGCCCCTTGTTCCACGCCGTCATTCAACGCCGCGAGACCGCACATTTGGGCGTTGATGTAGGCCAGGGTGCGACATCGGCTGGTGATAGCTTGGGCTTGGCGCGTGCCGAGACCAAAATCGCGTCCTAGTCAAGGGGATGCTTTGCGAGAGGCAAAGGACACAAATATTGGAAGTGTCGCGGCAGTGAGGGCCTATGGGCGAGAGACCTTTTTCGGGCGCGGCAGCCTTACGCGAAGCTCGACCCGAAACTCATGCCCTGTGTGACTCACGCTTGGACATGGCTGCCTCAGCGGTCGTATCACTATGCCCAAATTTCACCTTTAGAGTCATCTGCGAGGCATTTATCGGGTGGGAAATACTAATATGTACTGCAGTCACCCTATGTCGCTGTCGGGAGTTCAAAAAGGCCATTGTTAATGCCAAAATTTGCAGTGCTCGATGCCAAGGCGAGAGACACACCTTGTTGACCCCACCGAAGCTTCCGAAGTCGCCCGCCAGTTCTTCGGGTTGCCTCAACGCGCCACGTAATCACGTGCGCCCGGTCATCTCACAGTTTGCCCCCGTGGCACGGATGACAAAGCCCAGACCCGCAACAGTCCCGCTGTTAGGCTCAGGCTCCGCCACGTCGGATCCTCAAAATTAAGGCACGGAATCCTATCCTGCCTGATTCGGGGGAATCTTCAACTTTCATAAAAGCGCCCCCCTCGCCGCGCAGTTTTAACCAATACTTTCCGATTACCTATTTGAATCGATCTTCAGATCCTGGGTGCATGCGAAGTTATCGGCGCTTGTGAGTTGATTCTGGCTCACGCACCCCCGGGCCGGAGAAACACCATCACCAACAGCTAAGATTGCACAAACCGCCGAGGTGGAGTCCGACGTCACGCCGGCCGACGCGTTTTCCGGCAAAATGAGCGTCGTATATGAACCCCGAAGCTTTCTACACGATGGCGGGTATCCGCCCATGGATGAGCATCACGACTCGACCCCAGATGCCGACCGCTTCGCCGACCCTAGCGACTCAGTCGTGGCCGAGCTTGCCAGCGTCGCAACCTTCAATGCGCCCACGGTTCCCTTCACCGATCCGGCAGAGCCCCGCCTCGATCTGAATACAGCGCCAATACCGAAAGAAGACTCCCCAAGTGCGACAACACCCTCGCGCATCAAGGCGATACCCAAGCCAGATCGTGAGGTCACCAAGAATCCCGACGGAAAATATGTGTGCAGCTGGCAAGGATGTACCGAGGAAGTTAGGGAGTTCAACCGCAAGTGCGAGTGGAAGTAGGTCTTTCCCATCCCGTCTACCCGGATACAGAGTGCTAACCTGGAGACTAGCAAGCACATGGATAAACATGACCGACCATACAAGTGCGCCGCTGAAGGATGCGAAAAGTTACCTGGATTCACGTACTCTGGTGGATTGCTCCGGCATGAGCGAGAAGTACACGGAAAGCACGGGGGACCGAAGAATTCGTTCAACTGTCCACACCCAAACTGCAAGCGGCACACGGGCAAGGGGTTTTCTCGACTCGAAAACCTCAATGAGCATTTGCGCCGAGTTCACACGCAGAACGGCGCGCCCAACGGCACCGAAGGAGAGACAGACGACGCGGCTAGTGACGCGGGAGCTGGCCAAAAGCGCAAGCGGGAGCCTGAAGAGGTGCCGGGGGATCTGCGGGAAGAAGTCAAGAGAATGCGGGTTGAGAACGAGGAGCTCCGTAAGCAGGTGGCTGCTCAGAACCAGCAGACGGTTATCTTGCTTCAGAGAATCAATGACCTCGAAAGTAGAAGCATGCAGCCTCGAATTGCTCCGCAAGCTCCGATGACGACGACGACGATGATTTAGGATACATCGGGGCCGGATGCATTGGGCTACGGCCTTTACGGCATGCCGCACCCGGTTCTGATGACCCCTCTCCGCCCTGGCACATCCAACGCCTCAACTGCAAGGTCGGCTGTGCCTGATTCGAGATACGATCTGAGCCTGCATGACAGACTGGAGGCAGAAATTGGCTCTTTCTACCCTGCTTAACCTCTGCGACATGAGCAATATTCCCCTCACTTCAGACTTTTTTCTACCTTCTTCCCTGTCTGGTGGCGCAAGCAAGACGGCGGAAATTTAACAAGCATGAATGCATGGGTGGGGGCAACGGAGTTCCGAGGGCATTTGGCTACGGCAAATCTTTTTCCTTTGTCATTTGGTAAATTTAGCAAGGCGTTGTTGGGGACTTGGGATTACTGGAGAACGAGAAGAACGAACGATACCAGACCGGGACATTTCTAAGGGGGGCAAAGTTTACGTGGGCATTAGTGACGAATACGATTTTGCATGTCACCTTCCCACCCCATTCTCCCGCCTTCTTTTTCTCTCTCTCCCTCATCTTTGGTCGCCAGATTGTTCTGATCAGCAACAAGCTTGAGAAATCACGCCAGTCTGTCAGCCATGTACTTTGTATGTGTGACGGTGGAAAACGAGTGTAGCACAGCCTCATTGCCCTTGGTTTTTGGGCTGAGCAGAAACATGTTCACTTCTCTGTTTCTTTTTTGGCGAGGGTTGGACCAGGCAACGGATGGTCTCTCTCCAGTCCAGCAGCAGCAAAGGCAACGGCGACAGCATCTGGAGGGCTGGGGGGCTGAGCGGAGCACCTACCAGTCAGGTGGGCTGGACCCTTTTTCTCTCCTCTACTGTCCACCGGGGCGTAGGAGTAGGGAAATACAGTTGTAACTATAACATACTCGAGGGATAGCGAAAGCCAATAGATCAGGGAAACTTAAAACTTTATCAAAATTAACAATGCACATCTGCATAATCTCTGTTTAGAGTTCTGGGTTAAACGAGCATAGCCACAGCTGAAGTGAAGTGTGTGGAAATAAACAGGCTGCCACTTTCCCTACGCATGTATATGCACGCGGCATTGACGGCATCGATATCACTATTATGACGCGTAGCGGAGGCGTTGTAATTATTTATTTGTTACGTACTTACCTAGAGGCTGGCTGCGAGAAACGGTCAGGTAAGGTCAGGCCGCCTCCCTCCCCCTCCCCGGGCCGGTCTGCTCGACAGTCGCTTCGCTAATATTCGAGTTATGCCAGGCGCAATGGCTCAGCCATGGTGCCGCGTCGTCGGGTTGACGTGGTGGTTGCGTTGAGAAGGACACGAGTTTAACCCCCAAAAAGGGAAAAGAAAAAAAAACCCCCCAGTGTTTTAACTGCCTCATTGTGTATTTGTGTATTTTGCATCGTTGAGGTTGTCGCATTTCCCTTTTTAAAGATGCGGGAAATGGCTGCGTGGAAATTCGCCCCCGTGGCTTGACGAAGTCAGTACCTATCCCACTGGGGCTGGTGAGGTAAGACGGTGCAGTGCTGAGCTGCGGTGCTCGGTCATTGAGCAAAAGGCGCGGAAATTTTATAGATGTGTTGTCTTTTCCCCTGTCCCATGACACGAAAACTAGGACAATCGTCATGAGGCTCAGATGAGGGACGGGATGGTAGAGATGGGATGCCCAGGATCGGGCGCTTTACTGATGTGTGGGGGGCGCCTTTCATCCTATCTACCTTGTGTATATGCCCTGCCCTCCTCCGTTTTGTCAATCAGGTTGTTTTCATTTGCCATTTGTATCTTGTCTTGGAATACGGGACACGGGGTTTTAGAATCGCCGCTTTGTGGAAAACATTACCCCGTCTGGTCTCGGCGTTTCGGTGTGCATTTGGGGTTTACTTGTGGTCGTTTCTGGTTGGCTCGAATGACAGGCTGACCAAGTCCGACTTACACAAAGGCAAGGCTGAGAGGCTGGGGTTGGGTTGGAAATGGAATCGACAAACCTGATGCATAGAGTCCTTTATGCCTGAGGCAGAAATTTTCAAACGAAGGAAAGGTGAAGCGGGTCCTGTTTTCCTTTGCTGTGCCCTGCATCTGCCATTGTATCCAAACGGTCATGGCTGAAGCCGAGGCTACCCTGTCTCGTGTCAACTCTAACTTATTGCGTACACAAACAGTCAAGGCTTCAATTTTTTTTTCCAATATCTCAGTAAACAAGGCAACTAGAACGGCGAAATGAGACTTCCGAGAGCCGCATTGTCTGTGCGCCCATGCAACGATGGGATGGCAGGAGGAAGTGAATCGTTGGGTCTCAGTGGGTGCTGGGCTTGTGGCTGTTTTACGAAGTGCGGCACGCATCCAGCGGCGTTGGGCCAAACGCCGCGCTGAGCACAAGTTCCTCGCATTTCGCACATGGTCTGGGGGCGGCACATCCATACTAATATCCCGTCAGTTACCCATGTGTTGCTCTGCACCGATGAGGGGGAAAGTTTGGTGGCTTCTGCCTTGGGTGCCTCGCGGCCCAAGTGTGTGCCTGGTTTTGCATATTATTCCTACCTAGGTATCAGATGAACGCCAGGCCCTCCCATGAGGATTCGAGAAGAGGTGCACTCTATGGGATGTCGGACGCTTTTTGGTTGTGTTTGCCTTGCCTGGATAAGGTGCAGTATTCTCCTTTCTCACCGACTTCTTCACTGGCTCGACTTTTTTTGTCTTCACCACCCATCAGTACCTAGGGCTAGGTGGGGGGGCATGCATCATTGAAAGGTGGAGCCACACTCCCGCTCGGGTTTTCTCATGCATATCTGCACCGCTGCATCATCTCAACGCTGCCTGGCCTGGTCCTGGTCACTGTGTTTGGTTACTTTCGGAAGCTCTCATCCCCGTCCCACCATGCGGGGAAGCTGACCAGGGTCTCAAAATTTCTAGATCTTGGCCGGGTTAAGAAAAAGCAACCCAAGACATATGGTTGCTGCCTTGCATGTGGTTGAGTACTTCCACCAGTTTGCGTTCTTTGCCGTCGGCTGTTGTTGCCGATTGGCTCCTTCGTATTGTATAGTACCTTGCCGCATGCCCTATCCTCAAGCAATGTCGGTCTTGTATATGGCTGCCTGGGGTTTACACTTCTTTAGTGTCAACAACTTTGCACCTCGGAATCGGATTTATCTTGTTCGTCCGATACAACAGTTGCATCTTTGTGCCTGCCTACCTGTTCCAGTCCCAGTGAGGACCATTTCTTGCGCCTCATGACTGCCAACCACCTTTCGCTTTCTCAAAGAAGTCCTCCGAAATGTGTCTCGAGTGCGTTTGATAGGTAGCCATCTTCCAAAATGAACGAAGGGAACCGAAACCTCCAGGGCAACTCGAGCATCCCACTAGGACACACACGAGCCCTGCTGCAAGGCAGAACCACACACCCCTGCATGGAAACATTCGCCCCCTAATCCTTGATCAGAAACTCCTCAATGTCCTTGTCCTCTTCCTCCTCCTTTGACTCGCGTAGCCGCTGCTCTTCCGCCTCGAGCATTTTCTTGATCATCTCTCGCTGTCTTCTCCTCGCCTTCTTGCCCCAATTTGTCGACGTGGTCTGCCCCGCCTCCTCCTCCTCCTCGCTGTCGCTGTCCTCCGGAATTTGCACTTGTCCACGCAATTCGTTAGGTGAGATGGCTGCCTTGGCGGCCTGCTCGGCCTGCGCAGACTCCTCCTCGTGTGACTTCATCTGGGAACGGGCGCCGAGCTTGATGAGATAGGGTCTGAGGAGCATGTCTGATTTTGCGGTGTCTGACGTTAGTATGGCTTAATTGCGGCGCATTTTCTGCCCGGTCTCAAAGGCAATAGAGGGAGTCAGGAACGGGACCACTGACAGGTTCCTGCGATGATGACTAGACGAATCCACTTCTCCGGTGACATGTTGGCGAGGGTGGCCTGGAGGTTGGTAGAGAAACGGTTATAAACCATCAACACCATGTCCATGAGGCCATCCATCTTTTTCGTTGTGGGCAAGATGAATTTCGGTGGGTGTGCGTGACCAGTCAGCCGGGGGAAGCTGATGGCAGAAAATTAACTTGGTGAGAGCGCCGGCACGATCAGATATATACCGAGGCGAGTGAGCGGTCCGGGAGATTCCGACAGCCAAACTTCGTGGGTGAGGAGATGAATTGGTTTCAATGGAAGGGTAGCTGCTGCAAAAATGGTCGATTGGCTTGCTGGAAAGACCGCAGTTTCCGTCCTGTGGAATTCTGTGACGCAGTCGCGGGACGGCGACCCCACTCGCTTGGGTCTTGGCTTTGCGTACCTCCTATAGCTAGCGCTGTGTAACGTAGACATGTCGGACCCTTCTCAATGCCAATAGCAATTACTGGGACACCCAGATGGCAGCGCATTCTTTATTGCGGAAAGACCAAAACAAGATTGGCACGACTTTATCTAGTGTAGTTCGTCGTTGGAGCTCCGCTGAGCACGGCAGTTCCCGCCACTACCGTGCAAGACACGGACAGAAACCCCACCGTTCAGGTACCCCACCTCAATCAACGCGCCGAACGCGTCATTCACTCACTCACTCTGTCAATCTGCTCATCGGCGAGGCTCATAACCTCATGACATAACCAGCCATGGCCAACAACCCGGATGAAGATGTCCGAGAGGTATGAGTATTCCCTAATCAAGTCCATCATTCCCTCCTAAGTTGTCTCACCTATTCTTCATTTAGCGTCTCAAAGCTGCACTGTGGTTTTCAATCGGAAAAATGGTCGACGACGAATCGCTACGCCGGAACCGCAACGCCACGCCGCAATTTATTGGCGCCTTAACTGAGATGGTCTGGGTACAAATCGGTATGTTACTTTGTCGACTCCGAAATCGAGGAGTTTATCTGACATGTCTTACAGAAAATGTGGGTATTGACCTTGAGACGTTCAGCCGCCATGCAGGCCGCACAACCATCACGACGGACGATGTCCTCCTCTTGGCGCGGAGGAACAATGACCTCCATGCCATGATCAAGAATGTTGTTGATAGGCAGAAGGCTGCAAAACTTAAAGACAAGAAGGGCAAGGGCAGATGATCGAAGGGAATAAATATTGCTCGAGGTATCCAAGGTGGAAAAAAAAAGTAATGCTAGTTGGGGTGAAATGGGTGACTTGTTTTCGGATCAACCTAGCGGTCAAGTAGGATATAGGTGTACTAGCGCAACAGCATGAATTAGCGGCTTAGGTTAGGATGGGAAATGACATTGACATAGTATCTAAGGGGTAGACACAATTCATCCAACATCTTCGCTCTGAGTGTCATGTTGCGTGTTCCACTCTTCCTCACTGTACACCGAGTTACCCGCAAGCATCATGATTAAACCCCAAGCCTCCCCCTGAAGGAGGAGCAAGATCATTTCGAGTCCAACTATGTTGACCATCCTCCTCCAAGAGCACGCCTGCAAGAAACCAAATTCATGAAGACCCCGCATGGAATGACCACTGCGAGCAAAGAGCCGTGCCACATAACCCAGCCACATATGTGACTCGTAGGGCGCCAGAAGTATTCGGGTCAGAGTGATCCCAATGGCATCAGCTGCCAAGATCGGCGGTAATCTGAACAAGGCCGTGTCGCGATAAACGGGTTCCTGGTTGGTGGTTGACCTGACATCAGACAAGTTAGGGCGTAATTCGGCCGACCAAACACCAGGTGTCGAATCTGTTGATTCGGTTGCTTCAACATCAAAGCTGATCAGAGTTGCGCTGACCATGCCTTCGTCCTCGTCATCACTAGCAAACTCGTCACCACGGACTGAAACAGCACTCTGGCGGCGAACTCCGCCTACGGGAAGAGCATCATTCGAAGCTTCGCCCTCCAGAACTTGGAGAGTTGGTTCGCTTCTTTCAATATCTCGACCGTTTCTGGGGTCTTCCTCGTTCGCAGCCCGGGAGGCAGATGTGGATGGTGTTGCAGGTATGAGTCTTGACTGCTGTGCAGCCGAGTCCTTGCGTTGTCGTCGCTTGCGCGTATTGTGCGGGCGCGGTATTTTGTCGAGGATCAAGCCGCAAAACGTAATGGTTGCCCAGTTCGAAGCGTTACAAAACAGGTGGTAGCCCACAACTGGCAACGTACCCAGGGCGCATCTACTCAGCCAGCCCAAGACATTATGCAGGTTGAAGGAGCCTGGAAGAGGCGGTATAAAGATGGGCGAGATGCTGGAACCTGGGACAAAGAACCTCCAGCTCGGTAATATAGCCGTTGACGATGCCAGCCCCGCCCGTTGCATGAAGGTGAAAATATCGAGATGCCAACAGGCGTATGTGATCATGTAGTCGCTAATCCTCGAGCAGGTAGCCCGACTAGGCATGCGGCTGGCGAGGCGAGGAAAGCGGTTGACAAGCCTGGAAAAATGATTAGTACTCTGCAGGTCAGAGTCTCGGAACACCGTACTCATCGATCCATGTCGGCTCTATTGGGGGCATCTGCTGTAGTGCGCCACTAAGCATGAAGCTCGGAAGACCTGAGAACATGGAAGAGAGCATGGACTGTTGCGTCCTGTGGTAGTTGAACAAGTTGTGAAAAGGGACATGCGAGTACTCCCTGTAAAGCTGTGCGAGCATTAGTTCCATAGCCGGAATGTTGGCTAGGGGAGCGTACCAAGAGTCGCTGGCGCATGCCATTGACGCCCCAGATACCGCTAGCTTGGAGGATGCCACTGAGGAAGAACAATCGTTTTCCTGCATTGTCCTCATAATATCGCTGCTTGCGAGTTGCCATAGCCTGGGCATCAGGGGCGCCCGTATCAGGCTCGGCAACGCCGATGACCATCATAACTTCGTTGTGAGAGCGGATCACGTCGCGATTGATGCGACGTGTCTCTGGGTTTACTGGCCGGCCCCGGTCATCGTATAGTTGCGGAGGAGCTCGGGGGTCATCTAAGCCCTCTCCCGGGACAACATCGTCGTAGGGAGAGCGGCCCTTGGGGGATTTTAGGTTAGATACGGACGGGATGCCTGGCGCTGAAATGAAGAGTGAACCTACCAACGCCTGTGATGTCAAAGGCCCAAGTCGACCCATATCTCAGTATCGTGCCTATAACTCATTAAAATATGGGCGCAGAATGGCACAAGCGCCAGAATCGGCCTTGATCACGCATCAGGTAGACTGGAGAATTTAGGGCACCGGTTGGGGCGATCGAGTTGACGTTGGTTGAAGACGCATCTCCAAATAAAATAGTAGTCGGTACGTAGCTAGGTACCTAGTTGGCCTTGGCACACCAAACCCCACCGAGACCAGGGCGAGCGCGAGCTTGAAAGCACTTAACACAACAATCTAAGCGAGCAAGGACGACAGACAGGGCGCGACTTCTGGGACGCGAAGAAGCATAACTTAACTCGTAGGGAGTAAAGCGGGGAAAATAGTTTCCATGATCTCCAGAGTCCACTAACGAAGAATCAACCCCCAGGTTTTCGGTAACCAGAATCCCCTGAACGTACCGACTTGGCAGGGCGTGCTCAGCCGCTGCGGGGGGGCGCAAGAGCCCTTGAAGCCACAATGACGCTAAGATAACCTTATTTGCGTGTGCTATCAGTGATAAAAATTTTGGAGGTGCCACACAGTTCAGCAGGCTCAACGAGATTGAGCGTTCAGCAACCACAAAATGGCGATGCGACGGACTCCCAAAACGACTTTTGAAGTCAGCAATGTGATCCAGCCCATGTATACCGGGGGCTCTGTTGCTCTCGATTATGGCGCCAAGATTCTCGCCTCTACCTTGGGTGAGAACGCAATTCTCACCAACCTAACGACAGGGCGACAACTCACCGAGATCGAGGGCGACGGCGAGCCAATCTCGACCCTCACGATAACTCCCTCAGCTTCCCATCTCATAGTATGCTCTCGCTCCCTCACGATGCGCATATACTCCCTGAAAGCATCATCAGATCTCGACTCGGTGGAAGCCACTTTAGTTCGGACATCCAAACCCCATGCGACCCCTGTTGTAGTCCTCGCCGTGGACAAAACAAGCACCCTGCTTGCGACGGGCGCCGCCGATGGAGCGATCAAGATATGGGATATTGTTGGTGGATACGTCACACACACGGTCAGCGGCCCTAGTGTCTTGGTCTCGGCACTACACTTCTTCGAGGTTGCGATGACGGTGAAGGATAGAAGCGGAATAGGCCAGAAATCCAAAAAAAATTCAAGAAAATCCCTTGAAATGAAGGAAAATGACAACAGCGGTTACTCTGATACCCAATTCCGACTCGCATTCGGAACTCAAGATGGCAAGATCCGCATCTTCGACCTCAACAATCGCAATACCCATGCGGTCTACTCCGATGTCAAGCGCAAGAAAGAGGCCCACGAATCGAATGTTCAGAGCATCGACTACTCTCCAGAGCAGCATGCTCTACTCAGCGGAAGCAGAGACAAGACCATGACACTCTGGTTGTGGAGGGATGGCGCTTGGAGCGGCACCCCCATGCTACGCCACGAAGGCGTCGAGGCTAGTGGTTTTCTCAATGACGGGAGGATCATGTTTTCTGCTGGCACGAGTGGCCTCCTTCGGCTTTGGGATACGAGCACGCATCAGGAGCTCACAGCTAAGCAAGACCCAAAGTCGGAAGCCGAGTCCATAGTGTCTGCGGTCTGTCTACCTAGGCGATCCCTAGTCCTTTGCGCGCAGGCCGACTATACGCTTACATTGTTCCGCATACCAGAATCTGGAAGCACATCATTGCAGAGCAGGATGCCAATGAAACCGTTCAGGCGCATTTCTGGCACCCATGATGAAATCCTAGATCTCGCCTACCTCCTCCCCGATCAGTCTCTGATGGCCCTGGCGACTAACTCTGAAGACATCAAGCTGGTTTCGGTTGCAGAATCAGGCAAGATGCCTGATGCACACGAAGCAGCCTATTTTGGCCAGGATGTAGCGCTACTGAGAGGGCATGAAGATATTGCCATGTCGTTAGATGTTGACTGGTCTGGGCATTGGGTTGCCAGTGGAGCAAAGGACAACACGGCACGTCTCTGGCGTGTTGATCCAGCCAACAACTCGTACACTTGCTACAGCGTTTTTACTGGTCACATTGAGTCAGTCGGCGCCGTAGCCCTCCCAAAGACAATACCCCCAGAAGACTCGGATGCCTACAAAAACCCTCTTGACCACCCACCAGCATTCCTCATTAGTGGATCTCAAGATCGTTTTGTTCAGAAGCGACTTGTTCCGAGACCTTCTCAGCAGGTGAGCACATCCTCGGGTCTCCGACGTTTGGCACACGAGAAGGATATCAATGCACTGGATGTCAACCCATCTGGCACACTATTCGCATCAGCGTCTCAGGACAAAACAGTCAAAATCTGGGATGTGGAAAAGCTTGAGGTCCAAGGTATTCTGAGGGGTCACAAAAGGGGTGTCTGGACTGTTCGGTTTTCTCCGAGGGGTACACCTGCCATTCAGGGCGAGCATGGCTCCGTCTCTGGAAAAGGGGTTGTCTTGACAGGAAGCGGAGACAAAACCATAAAGCTCTGGAACCTGTTTGACTACACGTGCATTAGAACGTTTGAAGGACATTCTCACAACGTTTTGAAAGTGGTGTGGCTTAAACTTCCCTACGAAAACAATGCCACCAAGAAATCGGTCCAATTCGCCAGTGCTGGCGCTGACAGTTTGGTCAAAGTGTGGGATGCAAACCTCGGCGAGCTGGACTGCACACTGGATAACCACGAAGACCGTTTATGGACACTGACCATCAACCCGAAAACCAACGGGCTCGTGTCAGGAGGTAGCGACTCCAAGGTGACATTTTGGAAGGATACCACATCCGAGACGGAGGCGGCTGCCATAGAGGCGGCCTCCAAGCTCGTTGAACAGGAGCAAGAGCTTGAGAACTACATACACGCGGGAGCATATCGCGATGCCATTGTATTGGCTCTGCAGCTGAACCACCCAGGAAGGCTTCTCAGCCTCTTTATTAATGTGGTAACTACAAGCACTCCTGAAGCCGACAGTTTGACAGGCATCAAGGCAGTGGACCAGGTCCTTGCCAGCCTGTCAGATGAGCAGATTTTTCTTCTCCTCCTCAGGTTGCGGGACTGGAACACCAACGCTCGCACAGCACCGGTAGCGCAGCGCATTTTGGGTGCTCTTGTGAAGAGCTACCCGGCTTCGCGGTTTTCCAATCTCTCGGTCAAGGGCGCGAAGGGGCAAAAGAGTCTGTCTGAGGTTTTGAACGCGCTGAAGGTATATACGGAGCGGCATTATAAGCGGACAGAGGAGTTGGTGGATGAGAGCTACTTGGTTGAGTACACGCTGCACGAAATGGATAGTCTTGCTCTACCAATGGAACAGGATGTTGCTATGGCTGCGGTCATGTAAACGATATAGATTCATTGAATCTCAAATTGTCCAGGTCTACGAATTTGATGGATATTGGATCGCAATGCTTTAAAATGATTTCTACAGGCGAAGAAGAAAATGGCGAGGGATTAGTGCATTTAAGAAGGATTACACAGGCAGGATCAAAAAAATGACGAGGACTTGCGACAAATCGCAGCGAGTTCTATCCATACATAAAGTTCTATGCCAAGCATTACTTTGGTGGGGCTGCGCGAGGCCCGCCCGTGATCTCGCGCCGGCTCAGTGCTTGCGCCAGCCAGCCGAATGACAGCAAAACCGATGCCTCACGCGTTCCCCTCCACCACAATCTAGTTCATGTCGTCCCGCTTTTGGAAATCACAGACCCAATATGTCAAAACGACAAGCATCAGAGGCTCTCGACGAGCTTGCAGACCGAGATTCTCCAGCGTCCAAAAAATCGAGGATAGACGACTACAATAAAAGCCTAACCCCATTGAGTGCATACGAAAATGGAGGAGAGAGCAGGGGCGAGCCACATCACAATGGGATAGACAGAGATACAGGAGATGACGACAGCGAAGATGACTTTGAGGATGAGATGGAAATCGAGAAGGCGCCGATCCGACAATCAGCACCGACAGAGGGTTATGGCGATCTTTACCTTGACACCATCGATCGCAACGTGCTCGACTTCGACTTCGAGAAGCTGTGCTCAATCAGTCTATCCAATATTAATGTCTACGCCTGCCTCGTATGCGGCAAGTACTTTCAGGGCCGCGGGCCTAAGTCCCACGCATATTTCCACGCCCTCGATGAGAACCACCATGTCTTCATCAACATGGGTACCCAGAAGGTCTACGTGCTCCCTGAAGGTTACGAGGTCCAGAGCAAGTCGCTCGACGACATCAAGTATGTGTCGGATCCGAGATACACGCGCCAGGAGGTGATGGAGTTTGACCGGCGCGCACGCACGTCGTGGACGCTAGCGGGGAAGGAGTACACACCAGGCTTTGTGGGAATGAACAACATCAAGGAAAACGACTACCTCAATGTGGTGGTGCAGGCAATATCACACGTGTCTCCACTGCGCAATTACTTCCTCCTTGAGGATTTCGGCAACGCACCCGAGCTCGTCAAGCGCACGTCGATCCTCTTTCGGAAGATCTGGAACCCGCGGGCTTTCAAATCACATGTATCACCACACGAACTGCTCCAAGAGATCTCGCTGCGGTCCAACAAGCGCTTCACACTCACCGCGCAGTCAGATCCTGTCGAGTTTCTGTCATGGTTCCTTAACCACCTCCACCTCGGCCTCGGCGGCAGCAAGACCAAGCCCGGGTCTAGCATGATCCAACGCGTCTTTCAAGGCAAGCTCAAGGTGGAGTCACAGGCCATCACAGCCAAGGCTGACGCCTCAGACCGGCTGCGCTTTGAGGAAGCCGCTGAGGTCAAGGTGGAGATATCACGCTTCCTGCTGCTGACGCTCGACCTACCCGCCGCACCGCTCTTCCAAGACGAGCTGGAGCGCAACATCATCCCGCAGGTGCCCCTGTCCACGATCCTCTCCAAATATAACGGCGTAACAGCCCAGGAGCTCAACGCTCAGCGCAAGCGCTACCGACTTATGCACCCCCTACCGCCATTCCTAATGCTGCATGTGAAACGCTTCAGCAAGAACAAGTTTGTCTCGGAGCGCAACCCTACGATCGTCACCTTTGACGCCCGCAACCTCGATATTGGGCCCTACGTCGAGCCTGATCCAACACAGCATCCGCCGGGCGAGCCTATCTGGTACGATCTTGTTGCCAATGTTGTCCACGAGGCAGTACGCGTGAAGGACGACGTCGCTGACAGCGGCGAGGAGCGAAAGACATGGAAGGTGCAGCTGCACGGCAAGGCCACCGACGAGTGGGTTGTTGCGCAAGACCTATATGTCGACAAGATTCGGAGCGAGCTTTTGTATCTGGGGGAGTCGTATCTGCAGATCTGGGAGAGGAGGAGAGAGCCGCCGGGGAAGGGCAAGGGGAAAGCCTAGGGCTAAAGAGGAATACCAAACAATGTATTAGTCTAGTAGAAGGGTACTAGACATGATGCAGGTATTTCTAGGAGAGATCTGTGCTTGGCTGATCCCAGATGGTGGCTGCTCCTCGTCAAAGTCATCGACCCGGTCCCTTCGAGCAGGAAGAAACAATGCAGTCATGCTGTTTACAACCGTGATCTCCGGTTTCATAATCTCATCATCGTGTGCTCGCACCAACTGTCGAGTAATTACCACCAGGCTGGGTAATAGCTACTGTTTAACATAATTACTGTTACAACAACACATCCAGAAACCTTCGCCAGAACCCGAAGTTCGAAATATGTGTTTGTTTTCCTCGAAGTCGGACCAGATCCCGCACCAAACGAACTGAGCCAAACTGGGCCGAAAAACAAGAGTCATGATGCCTTTGTCTTGGCTCTTGACTTCGCCTTGCGTTGTATCTCGCCTGCCCACCTGCTTTGTGTAGTCAGTCATGTAATGATTCCCACCCACCCGCTACCCCGGTCCCCTCGCTTATTTTTTTTTTTTCGCTGGAGTCAGAGAATAAGATGGAGAAAAACATCGGACTGAAAATTCAATCAATCGCTTCCCAGATCTTTGTTTCATTAATCGCTATGTGCTGTCAAAGCCAGGACACATGGACGAGACAGGCGTGTCGTAAAAACGAGATTTAGAACCGGGCGGTGTCGGGTACCGTTGTATGCTCGCTGCTGACTGGTATTGTACAGATGCGGAAAATCAGGGCCAGACTCCCCGCCATCCTTGTTCTGAGATCATAATTGGAACGAACTCTTCAGCTCGTCAGTTTGCTGTTGATGTTGCTGCTTAGAAGATCGCTGCTGGTGGTGGTTGCTGGCCTTCTCACGCCGAGACTCCTCGATGGCAGTACGCTGTTGAATGCTCGAGTCGTGGCTCTTCCACTCGAGCTTGGTGTCAGACGGAAAGGACAAGACCCGTTTCATGGTTTCACTTGTTCACAAGTTAGTGTCATCGGATGTCGGCGGCGTGCACCGGTACATACCGAATCTTGAGGACCCGTTGACCATCAGACCGTGCCCAGACGCTTATAATGTCCTCGCCATTCCTCACACTCAAAACAGCTCCACACACCTCCTCGCTGGCCTCACTGAACTGGTCACCAATAATAGCGAAGAGAAGGTGCTCCCAGTAACGATCTGCGACACCCTTTCTAAGACGAACAACCCACTTGCCTCCGTTCTTGTTCTCTTCATCCTCCCATATTGGTCGAATTCCCTTCTTGAACAGATGGTAGTCGGATACTAGCGGCAGTGCTGAAGGTCGCTTCAGATGCTGGTACACGGTAAAGAAATCTTCTGCTGTATCGCACGAAGCAATGGGGTGAAGTGTCTTCTCGTACTCGATAAAACCATTCGCCTTGGAAATAGGCGGACGGAACCAAAAGACCCAACTATTGCGGAGTTGGTGACTGGGAGTCGCCGACAGCGCCGTCGAAGAACGAGAACCTGTTTTGTTCGGCTCGACCAGCGACGTGCTAGAGGTCGGCTTCCCAACAGCTTTGCTACCCAGACCTCCCTCCTTCACAGACTTCTCCGCAAAGGGTGTCTTGGCAGCCGAGCCCAGGGCCGATTCAAATGGATTCCCGGGTGATTTAGGCGTCTTCGCTGAGGCAGAGCCAAACGAGGCAAATGCACCAGAGCCGAGACCAAAAGCGCTCGAAGCCCCGCCCGTGGGCGACGCAAGGCCGCCGCCTGGTGTGGTTATGGAATTGAAAGGATTGGATTTTCCTTGCGAAGAGCTATCACCGCCGAATCGCTTGGAGAAGGGAGCGTTGCGCCCCGATGAGTTATCGCCCGGGCCCCCTGAGCCAGACGTTTTGAGGGAGAGGTTGCTCGAGCTAGAATTGCAAAGAGGTCAGCCAACGGCGAAGATACAAAAAAGAAGGTTTTGGGGCGTACTTGGCACGGCGACTCCATAGGTTATCCATAAAGACGTCGGAACCGGGAACCTCGATGGATACGTCTTGGGGGGGGGGGGGGGGGTGGGATAACCC
>Ga0247765_1000225_pt1 | contig 45497 bp, 51 predicted proteins | sample UWRJL106311C6_FD_179949 | JGI IMG/M metagenome (GOLD analysis project Ga0247765, IMG submission 179949) | Plant litter microbial communities from Arlington Agricultural Research Station in Wisconsin, United States - UWRJ-L106-311C-6 | ecosystem: Environmental > Terrestrial > Plant litter >... | reverse complement strand
AAAAATAGAAACCCTTTCAGCGCAACTTCAACAGCAACGACAAGGGCAAACTCTACGAGCTCGAGCACCAGGAGGAGGACCTCAATCGCCATCGACACGCTCAACGAATGGCCGCATGAGTTTCGAAGGTCAGGCACTGGAACGGATTCGACATCTAACGCAACAATACATACATCTACAAGGATACCGTGGCCGTTGAGAAGCCCGACTTTTGCCAACGTCAAGCTCAAATTCATCTCCCCCGCCCCCCGGGCATCAACCAGATCTTCCCAAGAGAACCGCGACTATATTGTCAGCGTGCGCTGGGTCGCGTGTCGGGGGCCTCGTTATCAACGACAACACAGCAAAAGACCAAGTTCGGTGATGGCATCCGCCAGTTCTGCAAACAACCATTCTCGGAACTGCTAATTTGGATGATAAAATCCCTCCCGCTGATGAATCGTATCTCGAGAAGATACTCCACGATAACGGCGCGCCGTCGAAAATACCTGAGGAAATCGCTAGGTTCTATAAGCAAACTCGCCATTGTCCGCTCGGGAGCGGAACGCATGCAGTGGGTTGTGTCAAAGGTAGCCGGGAACGCGGAACTCATACTACGCGGTTTTATTGGGCTGATGATAGGTACTTTGAACTGGATAATATAAAAAATTATCTCTCGAGGGCAACAAGTTGTTGCTCAACCCTAGTATTGACGTGTCGATTTACTTGTTTCATACATAATTAGTGAAGTCTAGCTGATAGGGATAAGTTTCGAACAACCGGATGCCCTCCTCGCGGAATGTATCGGGTTCAACATGCACATTGAGAACATCCGGCCTCTCAGTTGCATTAAAAACCAGATTGGACGGCTTTTTGACGCTGTACTCTGGCCACGTGGGAAACCCGGGTGCTAGCACAAATCATCAGTGGGGGGGGGGCACTGGGGGGAAACCCAAGATGACAAGTCACACACACCTTTGACGGCATTTGGATCTCCCGAGTGGACAAACGAGACAAATTTTGTCATGATTCCATGAGACAAGGCCCGATGAGAACTCGAGTTGGCGACCATGGGGCTGTCTTGAAACCAAATATGTTCTTGCCCGTATCCAAGAAAGTACGAGTACTCGGTCGAGTGACTGGCAAACCCCGGCCTGAACTTGCCATTTTGGACTTCTTTCCCTAATGGCCAGGTATCGAATCTGCAAACACAGCCGAGTCAGCGGGTAGGTACGTTTGCCTTTTCGAGGCCAAAACACATTACTTATAAGAATAGGCTGTCATCCCCAGCTCTGCCGCAGTCCTTGCCAAAGTTCTACGACCACCCAGATATGCGTAGTCACCCAGAATGGCGGCTACTCTCCTCGACTGCGCGGTACACCGCATGCCGACGCTCCGCACCCCCTGGCACAGCCAATCTGTTTGATCGGCGGGTAACGAAAACGGCGGCCCGCCCGCCTCGACTGGGTAGGCATCCAACAACTTCCTCAGCGTCTCGTTCGTGGCCTGCGGGAAAAATTGCCGCAGAAAATTCGTCGCATCATGCTCGGTATTCATTTCCGGAATCAACCCCAGGAATGACAGCCCCTCATCGCTATTCGACCCAGTCAGCACCTTCAGCTTCCTTGGGAACCCCCCCCTCATCAGCTGTAACGACTGCACCTCCCTCAAAAAGTCCCCATCAATCGCACTCCAAAATGTGGTTACGGTGCTCGCGTTAGTCGCCGCCTCAAATAACAGATGCGCATCAACGCCCCTCAGACAAGCCAAACCCTTCCCTTCACACCCAGTTGTCTTGGCTATCGTCTCCATTGTCTTCAACCGATCGCCCCTCGTTAGATTCCCCGTATTTGCAAGCCCTAACGCCCCACTATAGGGCAGCACCCGATGAAACAAGCCGTCGTCCCGGCCCCCATACGCCAACAACTGGCCGACAATCGAATACGCGCCAGCACTCTGACCCCAAAGCGTCACCTTGTTGATATCGCCACCAAACGCGTCGATGTTCTCTTGAACCCATCTAAAGGCAATCCTCTGGTCTTTGAGCCCCAGATTTGCCACACCTTCCTTCTGGACCTCCTCACCACACGGAAACCCAAAGATGCCGAGTCGATAGTTGAGCGAGACGGCAAGGATCGGCGTCCCAATCTCGACGCTCTTCTTCACCACATAGGAGAAATTCGAGTTCAAATCCGCGCCAAATCCATTGACGAAGCCGCCCCCGTGGAGCCAAATCAACACAGGCAACTTGCCGTCTTTCTTGACGTCGTGACCCGCGGGACGGACAACGTTGAGGTTGAGACATTCTTCGTCGACGCCCGAGACATTGGTTTGCTGGATGCGCTCTGGCGTGATGGACTGGTGGCAGATGGGGCCGTACCACTCTGCGGAGCGAACGTCGGACCAGGACTCGTTGTAGGGTGTTGGGTTGGCGAGACGCGGGGCGCGGGCGAAGGGGATGCCGAGGAAGAAGTCTTGGTCGAGGGAAGGGACGTAGCGGCCGACGTAGGTGCCGTTGAGAGTCTTGACTAGGGGGGCGGCGGCCGCCGCCGCCTCTGTAGCCATACCGGCGAAGAAGAAAAAGAAGGGGGAGAGGAGTCTCATCGTAATGACTTTGATGAGATTGTGAGGAGACATTTGGATTGGTCAATTCCCAGCGGTAGTGGGAGGAGAGGGCAAGCCAAATACCTCCTCAAGAGGACTCGTCAGTATGGTTTGGTTCATGTTGCCCGGGGCTAGTTAGACGATGGGGGGTGGGGGCGGAATCCCTGGGTAACGCTGGTGTAAACACAGCCCGCACTTACGGGACGGCTCGGCCTACGGAACGGTTAAATCTCGACTCGAAGGGGAAGGAAGCTACGGACATAGTCCGGGTAAGACGGCGAGACACAGAACCGGGCGAAAAGCTAGAGTGGAGGAGAGATGGGGGCCTGGGCCTAAATCCTTCGAAGCGTCACTATACCGATAATTTTGGGATTCTGTTTTCGCATATAACTGCTGCTGGGAATGCCAAGGACAGACGGGGTTCTTCGCATGGCCACAGGTCTAGTGGGTGTTATCATTTTCGCAGATACATCTCACCATAGTATTTTTTACCTATCGTACCAAAGGTCCCTTTGCAATCTGTCAAAGTCGGGGTTAGTATTAACCATATTTGTAAATTCGATAAGTTAAGAGACTACCTATTCAAAGCCCCTTAATACGATAACTCCACTATCCTCTAATACAGTGTAGGTCTCACCTCTACCACTTGGAGACCAAAACTTGGTCCAAGGGACAAAAACTGCGTCTTAAGAGAGCTGGAGAAGCAACGTACTACCCAGAACCGACCCGCTCTGATGCCTGAATCGGTGTCATATATAGATAGTGATAGCTATAGCGATGGGTAGTCCAGTCACTGACTCACTGCCACTCCAACAATGGTGCCACCATAGGCTGAGAGCAATCCGCCGCCCCTACCGTATCCGTCACCAAAGCAGCGCAGACGACGTAGATTCGGTAGCATGTCCTAGTAACCTACCGAGTGACGCCGCCGAGCCCATGAATTCCCGTAATAACAAGTCGTTGATGTGAGAGAGTTGGAAAGCCAGACCTCCCTCGACGCGGTCGAGGCCCTGGATGCTGAGATAGCAGAGTTTCCGGGCGGCTTCAAGACCCCGGGCTGTTTCCCGTAGGATGTTTACGGGACTGAATCGGGAGTCGGCCTGGTCCGGTGAGGGTTCGTATTGTTCAACCTGGAGGCTCTGAAGCTGTCCTAAACCCAGTTTCCGGTTATCGAGGGAGATGGTGTCGGTATTAGTGAGGTTGAACCCAAAACCCAGTAAATGCTCTAGATGCTGACATAGTCTCGCCAAAACACCCGGGGAGTAAAGACATTTATAGTCTTTGACTCCAAACAAATCGAGAACCGACTGCGCCATCTTAAAGGCCACCATGATGCGAACCAGCCCGGCCAGACGCGGGACCGTCGCTAGCGTTTGCAACAGCAGCCACGGTTTATTTCGAGTTCCTTGCGCGAACTGGGTAGTGCAATGGTAGTAGAGTGGCCAGGTGGTGAGTTTCTGGAGAGCGCGACATGTCCGGTTAAGTTTGGCGAGAGAGTCGGTGCCGTTTTCGTAGGCGTAGACGTAGATGTAGGGAAGGAGGGGGCAGGTGTTCGATTTTCCAGTGTAAAGAACCGGAGAACTCGTCGAGGATTTTGTCGAGCAGCGCTACCGGGGAGGGAGAGTAGTTGGCTGCATCCACAGCAACCCCGCTAAACCAGGGGAGTTCTAGCGGGTCTGGAATATTAGACTAGCGTAGGACTCCCCAACAAGGACATATCTTATAAAACCACGGAAAAGGCGCAAAAACAATTGACCGGGGTGACCTGGGCATATATCAACACGTGTACTTTGTAGGTAGGTACCTACCAGGTCAGCGGCTGACTTATTCTAATCAGTCACCTCCTATTCAAGCTCAACACAAATATACCTAGCCGGGCTCAATAGTACAGAGTCAGCAATAACACAACGCTCACGCCTGCTTCCCCAAATACACCTGCTGTTTCCGCCGCTTTTGCTGCTTCTGCTCCTCCATCTCCTCCTCCAATCTGGCCATGATACCCTTTGCATTTTCCAAACTAGCTTCCTCTTCCGGTCCCGGAACCCCCCAGCTATCCAGCTCAGCCATGGACCTCTTAAAATACCGATGTGCATTCTCGAGGTCCCCAATCTGGTAGTGCAGTCTTGCAGGAATTTCATAAAGATCGCCAATATGCACGTTGAGGTTCTCCTCATCGACTACCGCAAACATTTCCTTCGTGGCCGCGACGGCCTTGTCGAATTCCCCGTCCTGAGCGAGCTGGAGGACGTCGTTTCGTAGAGACCGAAATTTGAGTCGCCGTGCGTCGGAGGCGTTGCGGATGGATTCCGAGGCCGTGCACAGAGCGCAGGTGCAGTCGAAGCCCCAGATGGAAGAGAGTTTTTCTTGGCGTTCGGGGTAGGTGAGTTCGATGCTGGAGTCTAGTTCCTGTCTGTTAGATCTGGGTGAGTAAGATTGAGAGAGGGCAGAAATTACAGCTTATGGTGATTTCCTCGCCTGGTTCGATATCCTGCGCAGACCAGACCGTAATGGCCATTGTAGTCTCGGAAAAGTGCACATGCGCGCTACACCTATGTTAGTATACTTTCTATCCGAGGCGTAGAAAGTAGAGTAGAAAACTCACTTTGGATTACACGCATGGTTTATTCTCTGTTCTCGTTAGCGCTCTCCATAATCTTTTTTTCTAGGTTTGCTTGTTCGTTTGTTTGTACACTCACCGAAAGCTCGGGGAATAACCCCATATACTGCTGTCCCGACATCATTAACTGAAATGAATTTGTAACCAGCACGTCCTCTTCGACAGAGAGGTCAGCTTCGCGATCTCTTTTGGCCAAGCCTCGTACCCTATCATATCCCTATTGTAAGTACTGTTCTCTCCAGGTTTCAGAAAGAAAAGGAGTTAGTACCTACCTCATCGGATCGCCCAACCGATCCACCCCAACCCTCATCAACTCCCTTACCTCCTCCTGCATGACATCACCCGGATACTCGACCGTAGCCAGGAAGACGGCATGGTCAATCAGGAGGACTCTTCCCTTTTTAATCTTTTCCTTCGCTACACATCCCAGCCCTTTTCCTTTTACGTCTGTAATCTCGTACGGTCTCTGGTCATATGCCTTTGCCGCTACGGGCGGAAAGGTGAAGGCCTTTTGGAGTGGATGATGATGGGATAGGTCAAAGACGCTGGCGGCTAGATCCGGGGTCGTGACGACCGAGAGACCGCGGTTATCACCTCTCTCCCCCGAAGGAACGGCGGCGTTGGTGTATACGCACCAAGGCGAGTCAGCGGCTTCGACACAATGAGGGGGATGCGTCCAGGGAGTCCACGAGGCGGGGTGGGATGCATTGGCAGAAAAGTCGAGGCAGAGGGGGAGGTAGGTTAGAGGGTTGCGGGGGAGGCCCCAGTTGCATTGGTTGGGGAGAAGAAGACTCGAGGTGGAAAGAGGGAGGAGGAGTAAGATGAAGATGGTGAGCATGGATGATGATATGGACGACATGGTGCAGCGAGACATGTTAAATATTTTCTAGTGCAGGGCCAATGGGTTTGATGTTGAAGAAGATAAATGTTCAGACACGTGATGGACAGGAATTGACAGATTGCATTGTTTGATGGGTAGTTTACCTGTCTGAAATGCGAGGGGCATTTAGCCGACAGGTGTTGTGAAAGGCTGGATGCACGGGGATCGACCTTGGCATCAAACATCTAGGCTGAGTGTACTTCGTAGCCATGTTGCATCCCCATGTCCATCGCGAGAACTAACTAACCAAACTACTCATAGCATGCATGTTGTTGCCATGTCCGCGGCGCGAAAACTTTAATAGTGTGTTGTCGCCATGTAAATCTGTATGCCGGTTCGCGTGTGAAAACTGACCGCGTGGTGTGGAGCAACATAAAATGTTGAACCTGTAACCAGTTCACGCGTGACTGATCCAACATCCAATAGAAGGTTTTGATCGTTCCTGTTGGTCTGCCATCTCATCACACCCTTGCCCTTGGTGACAATGAGAATGCCTTGTCCCCTCCCCCCTTCAAGAAACTCCTGCTCGTTAGGACGCAGCTCGATCCGGAAAATGTCAAACTCGCTGACATTAGGTTGATACACGACCGTGTGGGAATGTCTTCCCCGGGCTGTCTTCTCGCAGACCAGAACGAGGTCAGTCCTCAGATGCGGCTGGGGTTTCACTGTGTCGCACCAGAGATCGATGATTGCGGGCGTCAGAGACGGGCAACACCCCCAATTTGGTAGTTTTTCGTCCCTGCTCATGCACTCGAGGATGTCACCTGTGATATAAACGTGAGCCTCGTCCGCTGGCAGGTACAGGGCTTCGCCTTGGCTCAGCTCGAGATATTTCAGGCAGGTCAAGGCCATGAGTGGTGTGGGATCTCCGTCATCGTAGCACCGCGTAAGCCGGGGCAGCATGTCCGGAATATAAGCTGCGCCGCCAAACCCCGAACGCGGTGCTTTAAGAACAGCAGCCACCGCAGTCTTGATTGTATTTTTGTCAGCCTTGAGAATGTTGCGCATTGTCTGTCTTGTTGTATTGTCAGACCAGTTGTCGGTGCCAGTGAGCTTTGGGGCGAATGGCTCCAGAGCGGGATGTTGAAAAGCCGCCTCGATCTTGGATACTGGCCTGTAGCCGGCGAAAACCTCAAACCTGGTCAGGGCTATCGCAAGCTCCGGGGTGTGCTGGTCTTGGCGGAACGCGGTTTTGTTTTTCTTGTGGAGAATCCTGGCCAGTCTCTTGTTCGGATGTATCTTCAACGGCTGTCCCTTGGCAATGGAGACAATTTTGACTAGAAAGGGTAGAGAGTGAAGATATTTTGACAGCTCTTCGCCGAGAAGAGGTTTGGGATTTGACAAGATAACCTCGTTCAACTTGTCGCCATTATTGACATGGGTAGGAAAGGAGGGAATATCACCGAACCACATCTCCGAGTAGGCGCGACCTTCGTCGACAATATATGTGGCATCAGTGCCGGCGTGGCACTGAGCGACGAGGGATTTGGAACCCCGCTTGCCCCAGCCATGGTGCTTGAGGGCCCCCTGGAGCTCGAACACCGGTGCACAATGCCTCTGCAGCTCATTGACAATAGGTGTGGCCAGCTCTGGCTCGAAATTAAAAGCACCACCTATCGGAGGACGTGTGTCGGTGTATTTGGGATAGTCCGAGCCGAAATCAGCTGCGGCCTGGGTCCATTGCGTCGGGTTGAATTCGGTGTAATGGGCCCAGACCAGAGCGTTGCGATCCGGTGTCGAGGGCATCCGACTCTGTCCCGGCAGGTCTAGACTGCTCTGTGCTTATTAGTGCCGACCCTTGTAAATCGGTGGATTGCTTTGACGCGATTGGCCGATCTGCCTGTCTTCCCAACCGAAACGTAATATTCCAGGCTTTTGGAACAAGGAAATAACAATGAACAGGGAAACCCCTACAATGGGGTTGCATGCTCGGTAGTGATCGGCACCCCACTAAGTTCCGGGCTAGTGGTTGCGTCACAGTACCGATCTTGGCCACTGATTGGAGCGCCATTGATGTCATTGACTTGGCCACGCACTGGAACTGAGTGTGACATCAGATGAGCCACCATTTAAGTTGCTGGAGCGCTCTTTCAGCTTATAACCGAACAGAATGCCGAGGGGCGCAAACCTTATTATCAGCGTGTCCGCGATGGCTTCAAACGATCGAACCGTAAATATCGCCACAGGGGATGCGGGCCCTGGGACAGGCCTCGGTGATCTATTGCCAACGCCTGCAGCAAACCCGACAGACGAGAGCCAGCACGGTGGGCGCAACGCAACCCTTTCGCATGCCCTTGCAGTCGATGATCATGCCGAAAAGGGACATGCACAGCAGAACCACGAGAAGGAGGTCCGCGATCTGGGATGGAACGAACCCAAGCAAGAGATTGCCGCCCCTCTCGTGGGTGGTATGGACAATGAAGAACTCTGGCTTCTCATCCGCCGCTTTGACAAGGCAAGACAGTGCCAGGAGTGTCGTATGAGGCGAGTGGGCTAATCTTCTGCACTAGCAAATCTACCATGTCAAGGCCGCGACATATCCAGTGCCGGGTGGGCTGGATCTCAACATTGCTGACGACGAAGAATTCTCGCCTGACAAACTCCGTGCCAATCTCGAGCGTCTATACATGACGATAGGAGTCGGTGTGTTGGCAGCCGTGAAACACGTCGCGCGACTGCGCTCTTGGCGAGAAACCCGCCGGACCGCCTGGTTCGCTGGGGTGTACTTCATTGCTTGGCTCTTCGACTTCATCATGCCCCTGGTATTGTCGGTGCTGATCGCACTCATATTGTACCCACCATCTCGAGGTTTCCTCTTCCCGCCTGCTCCTATCTCTCTCGTCGATAGCAAAACGGGCGGGGTACAAAAGCCAAAATCGGGTGTTTTGGGCAGCCACGACAGCGCGACAGGCGCCCCTGAGAACCACAAAGGCGAGGCGGTTGAGCAAGAAGCTAGCAACTTCGTCAATAGTATTGCCTCTGTTGCCTTGAGCAGCGCCGCCGGCAAGCACCCACAAGGCGATCCTGATTCTGATGATGAGGCAACTGGCGCAGCTCCTGACCCGACCGCTGTTGCCATGGGGGCTGCGGAAGCGAAAGAAAAGGCGGCGGGGGCCAAGCCTGGCGCAAAACACGACAAGACCAAAGTCCCCATGGAAACGGCGATGTGGACGAAGATGAGGCCGATCATGCACACTCTAGGAGATATGACTGACACCTGGGAGCGGTTTGCAAAGTAAGATATTCCCCATTCATATGTGCCCAGACTGCGCTGACTCAGGTTTGTTGCAGCGCCCTATCCCCCACACCTCCTTTCCCCCGCGAGACTTCTCGAATGCGGCTTGCTGGTGTTATCGTGCCCGTACTGGGAATCTCAGTGTTTGTGACGTCGTACATGTTCACCAAGGCTGCCACCTTCGGGTTTGGCATCGGTTTCTTTGGCGATCCAGTGATAACACGCGGACTGGACTGGCTGAACAGGACTTTCCCCGATTGGCAAAAGTTGCTGGAGCTGAGAAAGTTAGTTTTACCGCTTGACGATGCCGCCAGTTTGCATGACACTTACCTGCATACAGTACCCTTCTTAAGGGCGTCCCTACTAATGCCCAGCTGACCATCACCCTCCTCCGCATCGGCGAAGCTAACAAGGCACCCCTTCCTCCCCCTCCACGCATCGACTCCCCACCTCCGTCCTCTCCCGCGTCTCTCACAGACGAGAACCTCCGTGCAACGGGGGCAGAACCACCCTTAAACGCGACCAAGTCTGAGCTTGATGCAGCCATAGCGCACGACCCCACGACTGCCCACCAGACCGGCGGCACCGATATCAACGACGCCAAGAATACCCAGCACGGAAAGCAGGGCAACCGACTTCTCAATTTCTTCCGTGGCACTACCAAGGGTCTCGTCAAGACGGCTATTGGCACAGATACTGTGCGCGCAAAGGTTGGTAGTCACCACGCCCGTGACAGGTTAGGTGTTGTCCCACCGCGCGGCGACGTACCGGTTAGTGGCCCGGTCGACTTCAAAGCGCGGTTCGAGGGGAAACGCGGCCATGTCTACCTCTCAACAGCTGCGACGGCGCCCGCATTAGCTTTCAGTGCGCGGGAAACCACTGAGCAGATTGCGGGGAAGGCACGGGAGGACCTGCATCCGCTGTGGACCGTGGCCGTGTCTGACATTGTTGAGTTGAAGAAGGTTGGGGGTTACGGGTGGAAAGCGAAGCTTGTGGTGGGGTGGTCGCTCGAAAGGGAAGTCAAAGACGGCCTGGAGATCACAACCACGGCGGGGGAGAAGTACAAGATTACGGCAGTGCCACTGCGTGACGAGTTGTTCAACCGATTAGTAGCCATGGGCGCCCAAAAGTGGGAGGCTTGGTGACGCGTTGTGTGTCACACGCGTTGTGTGTCACACGCGTTGTGTGTCACGCGCGTCGGTCGGTTAGGAAGAAGAGGGTTTGTAACAGTGGCGATTGAGCGATGTATTTTCCATGGGCCAATTGGGGGTGTCGGGAGGGGCAGCCGTCACAAGGCCACAGACCGAGAGTCGAGTGCAGTCGCAGTTGCCGTGGATCGAGATGTTCGCCAAGCCTTGTGACGAGTCGTGACTCTGGGGAAGTGGGTCGTTCTCGGTGAGGCGGATCGCGTCGGCACTGGAAAACAGTCAAGGGGGACAATCGTACAGTATTTTCCACTTTGCAGGCGTACCTGTCACTGGTCAACAGCATAAGGGCCAATTTAATAACTCGTGTTTTGCTTTGGCCACTGAAAGCCATATTTCCAGATGTTACCTCGTGCATACAGTTGTTGGAAAATGCAAATTCGATCTGACCCCCATTGCGTCCCACAATAATATTCTTCCAGGAGGCTGACTTGGCAGGATTGCGGTCGGACAGCCACAACTCTTCCGCCCGAGCTATACCCACCGAGTGGACAATAGTCTTGCTCGGTCTAAGTCTTCCAGTTGCGCCGAATATGAACGCGAAACGTAAGAGATTTCACCTCCCCATTCGTGACTTCACGAGGACATCAAATCCGCCGGCTCTTAGGACTGCGCCACCGGGTTACAGCTGCGATGGTCGAAACGAGCTCGGTGCCTGTAAAGCACGGGGCTGTCAGATAAAAATGGAGGGTGTGACTGATGGTATGTGGGAGTGCCAAAACACCGATCCCGGAAAGGTTCCGTGCAGAATCTTTCTGCAGGTCCCGTTTATCGCTTGGTCGGGTCCCCGCAATGCCCAGGCCTGAACTTATCTCAGACTCAGACCTGGTGGAACGTCGGCGCGACCTATGTATGTGCAAGAGGTATGGGTACCGAATAAAAAGAGGCTTTCCACATAGACCGCCCTAAATTCTCCACCTGTGCTAGTACGAGACAGCTGGGCATCCATATACCAAGGTATGATACCTATCCGTACTAAAAAAGGGAAAATCTTCATGTCGTTACGTCTACCTCTGCATCTGACCAGCGTCAGCCCTCCGGATACACCATCACTCCCGATATAGGTGCACCTGCGCCGGTCAATCGGGTCAGGTCAATCTGGTCTGGCTAACGGCAGAAAACTCCCACCAAAATACTACCCAACTTTAGGAGCAAAGGGTAGCCCAGAATTTCGCAAGGCGCTTACGCAGCTCGCTCTAGACCTGATGTGAGACCAGGAGGAAGGTACCACTGCAGTGGGGGGAGGGTATGAGTGTGCCTCTTTGGTTAGGCCCAAAACGAATCCTTATGATGTTGTATGAGCGCCGAGTTTTCCCCTGTGGATCACACTGCTCAGTCTCTCCATTTTGACAACCCGACGTGAGGTCAGCAGACAGCCATGCACTTGGAGCAGTCCCGGGTCGCCAAATGATAAAGGCAACCGCCGCCCATGTGCACCTGCCTCCATGTTTGCGTTCAATTCCTCCCTTCCTTCCCCAATTTCCCTCTTGTCGAACCCCACAATACCCCTCCCACCTCCATTGATCTCTGCCCACTTCACAATGCCAGACACAAAGTCGATCTCGTCCAAATTCTCGGGCCTTGAACAAGCTCTGAAGAAGGCCTTTTCCCCCGAGGCGAGATATGCCCATGTTCCAGGCAATCTCGAACCAGAGACAAACTCGGATCTGCTTGCAACCATTAAGGAGCTTGGCCTTGAGGAATACGAGACCCTTTGTTCATTTCTTTCGGCCGCCACCCACGGCGTGGTCAACGATAGCGAGCTCCTCCTTGAGCGTCTGATTCAACTTCTGGCAAAGTTGCCGTCAACCTCCAAGGAGAGAAAGCAGTTGACCGATAATCTCCTTACCCAACTGTGGAACGGCCTGGATCACCCTCCTCAGAATTCTCTCGCCGAGGGTTTCAGCTACCGTGCGGCCGATGGCTACGGAAACAACATCAACCATCCCCAGCTGGGCGCTGCCGGCAGTGCATACGCCAGAACAGTGCCACCCATGACGCTCCAGAATCCCAATCAGCCAGACCCTGCAGCCATCTTCGACTCTTTAATGGCTAGAGGCGACAAGTTTGAGCCGCATTCCCAGGGCATCTCTAGCATGCTCTTCTATCTGGCCACCATTATCATCCACGACATCTTTCAGACGGTATGTCGTTGCTCGCCAGACTGCTTTGGACAACAATGGGGATGCTGACATTACTTTCAAGTCGTCCTCGGATTACAACATCAATCTGACATCGTCATACCTTGATCTCGCCCCGCTCTATGGTCGAAACCAACAGGAGCAAGATGCGATCAGGACCTTCAAGGGCGGCTTGATCAAACCGGACTGCTTCAGTTCCAAGCGTATTATTGGCTTTCCTGTAGGTTGCGGAGTGCTTCTCATCATGTTCAACCGCTTTCATAACTACGTGGTTGTACAGCTGGCAAGGTGAGTGCGGGAAGGATCTGACTGGATAAAATAAGGTGCTGACCGACAAGGAAGGATCAACGAAAATGGGAGGTTCAATGAGCCCAGCGCCAAGCTTACAGGAGAGGCATGGGCTGCGGCGTGGAAGAAGTACGACAACGACTTATTCCAGACGGGCCGTCTCATCACATGCGGCTTATACGGTAACATCATCCTGAAAGATTATGTCCGCACAATCCTTGCTCTCAACCGTTATGACACGACTTGGAACCTCGACCCCCGCAGCAAGGCTGGAAAGAATGCTTTCAGCCAGCCTGCACCACAGGGTGTTGGAAACCAGGTTTCAGCCGAGTTCAATCTCATCTACCGATGGCACAGCACAGTCTCGAAAAGAGACGAGCAGTGGACCATTGACGAGTTCAAGCGACTCCTTGACGGCAAGGATCCTGCCAAAGCAGAGCTGCATGAGGTTCTGAGGGCCCTGTCGAAATTCGAAGCTACCATGTCAGACGAGCCTGACAAACGCAGTTTTGCCGGCCTCTCGCGGGAAGCAGATGGGAGATTTGATGACGATAGCTTGGTCAAAATCCTTACCGAGTCTATTGAAGATGTCGCTGGCTCTTTCGGAGCGAACAAGGTGCCGAACTCACTCAAGTCGATTGAAGTGCTCGGTATAATGCAGTCGCGATACTGGAACGTGGCTACACTCAACGAATTCCGGGCATTCATGGGTCTCAGCAAGCACAAGACGTTCGAGGACATCAATCCCGACCCTGTGGTGGCGAGGAAACTCAAGGAATTTTATGACTCCCCAGATGCTGTCGAGCTGTATCCTGGCCTAGTGACAGAGAAGCCCAAACCTCCAATGAACCCGGGAAGCGGTCTTTGCGTCAATTATACCATCAGCCACGCCATCTTGTCTGACGCAGTTGCGTTGATACGCGGCGACAGATTTTACACGGTCGACTACACACCGAAGAACATCACCAACTGGGGGTACAATGAGGCCAATTCTGACATGTCGGTCAACCACGGACATGTGTTCCACAAGCTCATTTTCAGAGCTTTTTCGAATCACTTCTCCGACAACAGCATTTACGCCCATTACCCGCTTGTTGCTCCGTCCGAGAACAAAAAGATTTGCGACAGTCTCGGGTGGTCGACACGGTACTCTTGGGAAAAGCCAACCCGCAAGAGCGACTTGATCGTAGTTCATTCCCACAAGGCCGCCGCAGCGGTTCTCAACAACAATAAAAATAAAAATTTGCCCACAGAGACAAGTAATTGGGCCGACGAGCTTCGCTCCTTCTGCGACTTCAAGACTCGCCAGTTACTCCAGAAGAACAGCACCCCCTTGGTCCAGAATGGCGATGTCATTCACGAAGTTGACATTGTCCGTGATGTCTTTAGTCTGGCTGTCACCCACGTCATTTCCGTAATGTTTGGCCTCACTCTCAAGACCCCGAGCAATCCCCATGGTATCTACAGCGAGCAGGAGATGTTCAACCTACTGCTGTCCCAGCATATCGCTACTTTCTCTCAGAGAGATGTTGCGAACTCTTTCAAGCTTCGTGAAGCAGCGAAGGACACCTCTGGACAGCTCGCGGCCCTGATTATTGCCAAGGAAAAAGGGGGAAAGTTGCTCGAGCTGGCAGGGAAGCTGGGCAAGATCATCCACTCCAACGGCACGCACGCCAATGCCATCACCCCCGAGCCAAGCCTCCCCAGTTTTGGGACCGATCTGGTGGGGCACATTATTGCCGATCATGCCTCGGGTGAAGATGCCGGAGCCTTCATCGTCCAGTTAGCTTCGGCTGGGATTGCGAGCCAGCAGCTATTGTCGCAGTGTCTGGACTACTACCTTGGCGACGGCCAGGAACACTTGCCAGAGCTGTACCGTTTAGCGAACTTGAACACCAAGGAAGCCGACGAGGTGCTCATGAAATAGTAAGTTGCAGCCCCCTAACCGATCGGCAAATCATGTAACTAAATGGGATTTCTGTGCCAGCATGCTCGAAGGCTCACGACTGACCTGCTCTGTGACACTTTTTCACACAGTCGCCAGCGCCCAGGTCGTGGACGATTATGTGCCCGGCAAGGTTGCCGGCGAGGCAACTGAGACGAAGACGGTGGCTGTCAAGGCCGGAGAGCGGGTTCTAGTCAATCTTACAACGGCATCGCATGATCCCGCCGCATTCCCAGATTCTGAGAAGGTCAAGCTCGACAGGCCACTGGAGTCGTACGTACATTACGGATGGGCTCCACATGCATGCCTAGGCAAAGACAGTAGTCAGATCATAATGACGTCCATCTTCAAAGCGGTTGTGAGGCTGAAGAACATCAAGCGGGTTTCCGGACCTCGTGGAGTATTGAAGAGTTTCCCTGCTTCGGCGTGGAACGAACAGGCGGACGGGTCGGGGTCGAGGGTGTACATGACGCCAGACCAGAGCTCATACTCGGAGATGCCGACGACGATGCGCATAAAGTATGAATTTTAGCGGATCTCTCGTATGCGTCGACATCTAGCCGCAAACGAGGTTCAGGGATGAAGTTTAGAATAGAGGTGACGTCCGATATTGACGCACGACGTAGGAGGAATTTTAGAGTAGGACCTGCTTTAGATAAGACAGGGTGTTTCAGTTGGGATTGGTTTGCGTCACGTCACATTCTTGCTACCTGCCTTGTTATCTCGGGTGGGCATTTTATCTTTGGCAGAAAAAGTAAACATCTGTCGGGATCTTGAAGGGAGTTTATGACGTCAGAGCATCCGTCCATCGTAGCATTTAGTGATCACAGATCGGTTTGTCCGTCGCATCAACCATCGATATTGACCTCCGTATTCGGAAGACTGACTGCTAGATAGGACGTCGGTGCTGCGATGCGAGAGCACTTGAGTAATAACATGTTTCCCGACGGCCAAGTTAAGCGCACGAAGTCATGTCAAGATCCGAAGAAAACTGCCTAGACCCCAGGATGTCGAGTCGAGATGTTCGGCTAGTACAAAGGCTGAGCGGCTCGGATTTAAGGACCCGACCGGACAAATCAAGTTCGGGGCCACCGGCCAGCTACATGTAGGTAGGCACTTACTTTATGTATTGTTCGATGACGAACCAAACTGGGCCGATGTAGGATGTAGGTGAGCGGCTACTTGCTGATGACGGAGATAAGGATTTGGCCTGCCTAGCTGCGGTTTTGAGAAGACGCAATAAAATAATATTTGCGGCGTTGTACAAAGCTAAGACGATGTTCCACGGGCCATAGGGGGGTGAAGCGTTTTCCTGTGACGGGCCGGAATCCCAAAGACCAGACAAGAGACAAGAGACAAAATGACGGGTTGACGCGCTGACGGGGCCTGCAGTGCTACATGTACCATACATGCATGTACCTTACTCTGTATGTATGTACCTGCCTACACAGCTCAGGTCAGCTTAACTCCCGTCTACAGGTGTGCAAGCATGCGTGCGTGCATCGGGGCCAGACCAGACTGGTATGGTATCACTGGGACTGGGACTGGTATTCTTGTGGGACTACATGTAGGCGGTATGTGTGACGATGCGCGCAATAGCGCATGGTCAATGTTCAATGGGCGCGCTCCTGCTCCAAGGTGGCAGCTCATGCTCAGGCTCAGGCTGAGCGGTATCATTGACTGACATGTTGACGTATTGACTTGGAGCTTAGTAATGATGAGTGCTTTGTTTCTTTGTCTGCGTTCTTTCTTCCATTCATGTCTGGTGTTTATATATCATGGCATGACCCCCGTGGGAAATGCTAGCTCTGTATATCTCGAGGGACAGACAGACAGACAGACAGACAAACAGACAGACATTTTTACCTTTCTTGGCCAGAAAATTTTTTCGCGCCGTCAGACCACCTCTTCTCTACCGGTTTATATATATTCCCCTCTCCCTCTGTCAGTTTTATATTCTCTCTGAGGCTGCCATTATCTATCAATATCTCCCGCCAAACAAACCTTTTCTCTCTCCACCAAAATGAGCCCCAACGGCACCAACAGCCACAACACTTTCAAAGCAAACCACCACCAACCCCCCTCACCGTGGCTGCGTTCCCACACCGGTCCCGCATCGGAATTCGAAATCCGCAAGCTCGTGCATTTCCACCTCCACCGCCTTGTTCACCGCATGTTTATCTCGCAAGGACAAGTGTACATTGATTTTATGATCCGCATGGCCGGCGATGCGTTCATCATTGCAGGAGGAGCAGAAGGAGGAGACGTGGATGATATGGATGATGACATCGACCTGTCTGCATCCCCCGCTGAAATCGACGCACGGATTCGCGGGGTCAAGGAGGTGGTTCTGCCGGTGTTTAATGAGGTCAAGAGGGCGGTCACTTTGCTTACCCAGGGTTATCACATCCAACCTGTGGTGAGAAATTTGATTCTCAACATGAAATCATCATCTTCGAAAAAGATTGCTTCCACCGGGACAGGGGTAGGGACAGGGACAGGGACAGGGGATACAGCAGCCAGGGTTATGTGTCTGGTAAGGGATCTGGAAAAGACCCTCGCTGAATTAGGAGAGGTTCTCAGCGAGGTTGGTTACAGGACATACCCTGAAGGAAGGGATTGGACGGGCGTGGCGGAATTATTTGACGGAACTGAAGTGTTGGATATGTATAGAGCAGATTTACAGCGGTTGGAGGTTCTTTACGCGGGGCTGTTGGGAAAAGTGGCGAGAGCGAGGATGGATGGATGGATGGTGTGATGCCATGTAGGTGGCATACTCTTCCTGGTATTAGTGGCCAGTCGAAAAATACGGGCTTAAGTTGAGCCTTTTAGCAGTAGGATTTGATTAGCGCTTTGTTTTTTAAACAGCAGACCTGCGGATTGGCTTTTTCGATAGCTTATTCTATCAATCATTCAGGCTCAGGGTCAACTACACACACATGTACACACGGCGCAGCAATCAAGGCAGTCAGCGCAATCAGGGCAGGATAATAATTCTTAGCGTAGAAATAAAGTGCGCCTTCCTCTAATGTGCAGCCCCCCCTACGAACAGATAAGTAGACCCCTGGATCTAACTTGTTCCATATACCATCAGTCAAGCAATTTTCACCAGCTCATCACAACAGCCGCAAAACGACCGTATCACTAAAACTAGAGACCGCCTTGGACTGGTAATGGGTTGACTCGCCTCGCTGCTGGGTGTCAAAATGGAAGCAGGCCCAGTATCAAGAAGATGGAAGCATATAGGCCAAGGTGTCTGACGGAATAGGCACTTCATAGTACCTCTTTTCTGCTAGGGTGGTTATTTAGAATTAATTCCAAGCACATTCACCACAGGCCACAGCAGCAAACCTGTGTTCCTTCTTAAGATCAGACGACTGCTAGCGCGGATTGATCACAGCAAAGATGAGACGATATGAAAGGGGGAAAAAAAAAGTGTGCACAAAAAATACTCTTCTCGTCCTGCCAGCAATTTCCATTCTCTTCCCCTCAAACACTCCCGCAGTCGGTGCCGACTTCAATTTCAATTTCTCACCTTGCAAACAACCTTGAGATCGTCACCGGCTTCCCAACACCAAAACTTGCTCGCGCGGCTCCTCAGTGAGCTTTATACCCTTTGTCGATACACCTGCTTTTCGCGCGCAAGCGTTTCTTGCTGTTTCTGGCCTCGCGCGCAGCTTGTTTTGCCATTGGAGCAATTCGCAGCCTTGGTGAGTTGAGCAGTCTTTGCAATTCACCTACCACCGTGCCCTGCCCTGTCCCGCATTCTTCAAGTACTGTGCTTCCTGCCTGTCTTGCCGACCATCCTGGCCTGGTCTGGTAGGCGGTGCAGCAAGAATGCCAAGGTCATGAGCAAGTTTTCTTTGTGGCTTTTATTTCTCAAACTTCACCCCAGGCAGCTGGTTGCTTCACGCGCAAGCATTTCCATCGCGACGCCTCACATTTCGTTTTTCACGTGTGTGAATCGGTTTGCTGATGCGTATTGTGACAGATTTCACCCCTCAAGCAACCCCGGCTCACGCGTCAACCTGTAAGTTTGAGACCTCCTTTTTTCTCTGTTTGGACGTATGGAGTGGCTAATTTATGCCTTCGGGCTTGCAGATATACCCTCGAAACAGTCGTTAGCCTCTCTGTGAGTTTTCTTTCTCGGTTTATTACAATCTTTCCAACCTCTTGGTTGGGACACGTTATCCTTGGTGTCCAGCTGGGAATACATCTGCGTTGGATCTTCCATCGTCACGCTTTGGACTTTCCTAAGCATTCATCAGGTTTCCTTTGACATGCCTTGGATTTCCTCAGCACGCCTTGGACTTTCCTAAGCATGTCTTGGGTTTTCCCGGGATACCTTGGATTTCTTCAACACACATGTTGGACCAACAAGACCAGGCAGCCGCTCGCTCACCTCTCTACCGCGCCCACTTGTCATTATCATTAAATGCTAACTTTAGTGCTTTTCCCAGACAAAATGTCGAATACCCTGGACTTGTCGGCTGATGCCCTCGGCGCCGACTCTGGCTCGAACTGGGCTCTGGCTCCGGCCAACCCCTCGCCTGACATGGCCACCCTCGTCGCCCCCGAGTCCGGCACCGACGCCACCCCCGGCCCGGCCAGCCATAAGTTGACCGGCTCCGATCTTCCCTCGGCCGGTCCTAACAAGAGAAAGGGAAAGGGCAAGGCTCCGGCCACGCAGTTGCCCAACATTGGTAACTTCCAGTCCGAGCAGGACCGTGCCGAGTTTGCGGGACTCGATAAGAAAGCGGACAAGATCATATCCGCCCTAGCCAATGCCGGCCGCGTCTTCCGAGGCGTAGAGGCGAAGATGACTCCCCAGTTTGAGGGGGTCAATAATAAGCTGGATGGATTCGAGAACAAGTTGGATTCGTTCGCCGAGGAGATGGAGCTCCTCAAGCATGTGGTTGGCGCGCTTTCAGTTTCGGCGGGTGTGGGTGGTGTGCACGCCGCCGAGGAGGTCTCCGCTACTTCTTCTTCCTCCTCCATTGTTGTGGGCACGCAGCACGAAAACCACCACAACAACCACAACAATCACAATCACAATTCCAATTTCAACATGGATGTCAACATGAGCGACTTGAACAATCATAACCACGACAATGGCCACAACGACGGCCTTTCTTCGTCCTCGGGACACGGAGCGGCGGCGATTGACCGCCAGAAATTCGAGCAAGAAATCCTCAAAGAGGTTGACGAATTGCTCTCGCACACCGTCGCGGGAATCTTCAGCTGGTGCCGCGAGGAGATGAGCCGTCGCATCAACGATGCTGCTATTTCCGTTTCCGTGGCTTGTACCTCGGGATCTGGATCTGGATCTGGATCTAACCAGACGCGTACCCAGAGAGAGGAGGCTCAGCTGGCCATGATTTCTCGTCTGCAGCGCAATCTGGAGGCGTATTCGACGCAGCATCAAGAGGTATTTTCTTTCTCTCTTTCTCTCTCTCTCTCTCTGTCTCTTTCTCTTTCTCAAAAAAAATTAAAAAATAAACTTAACAGCTAACTTCTTGTAATTAGCTAATGAAGAAATACCAATCCTCCGTCTCCATCAACGCCTCGCAGCTGCAGGCCAACAATTCTCTGCAGTCGAGCAACCAAATGATCGTGCAGCTGCGCAACAGCCTCGCCGCGCAGGATAATATCATCTCTGCGCAAAAAGACCACATCAACGAGCTGGTTCAGATCATCCAGCGTCATGCCGCCACGGAACTTGAAGCGGAAAAGGAAATTGAGATGCTACGCGATGAGCGCACCAACATGAAATTGGAGATGCAGAATAATAATGCAGAGATGGAGATCCTCAAGAAGGAGGTCCAGAGTCTCAAGGCGGACTTGCAGACTGTCAAGGCGGTGCTGAACAAGCCTCTTCTTCTTCAGTAAATTTCTCTCTGTGGTCGGTCAAGAAAGAGAAGAAGGAAGGTTTTTTTCTGATGAAAGGGGGCTTTTCTCAACTTTCTCAACTGGTTCTGGTTCTAGTGGAGAAAGACTTCACTCACTCACTGGAATGGTTTGGGTTGGGCAAGGGCATAGACATGGAAGGCATTTTATGGCTGGGCATTCGAGGGCATTTGGCTGGCGTTAGCGTTAGATAGATATACCCTGGGACGTACGGTTGCTTCGTCGAGGAAATTAAATAGACTTGCTCACTCACCCCCTCCCCCCCCGGTATTTGCACCGCGTGAACCATCAAAAAGTCATGAATTGTGAACTGCTTCATGTCCCTTTCAACTTCACCTGTACTCTCTGGCTATTTTCGGATGCTGTTTCTTCCCCTTGTGAGTCCGTTGCTTTCTTTTTAAAATGGCCTTTACCTTCTTTCTCTGTACCCCCCTCGGTCATGTTCTGACGCTTCTCCCGCTCTGGGCCACTTTAACTCCTGCGAGCCCCCTGTCTGCGCTACAGAAACAAGTTGGATACCTACCTACACCATCTTGACACCATTAGAAGATATATTATCAACTTTTTTGCCCAAGAAACAGATAAGTATCCTACATCTAAATCTCGTATCATACACCCATCTACACTCTCAAAACCCGCATCATACATCCCCCAAGTTCAAGCGTACAACCCCTCAACCCAGAATCGACACCGCGGATTGGCCGCCGAGTCCGTCACCACAGTGTTGCCCTGTCCCGTAATGTCCAGCGTCTTGGCTTGCGAGGTATACACCGGGATCTGTGAAGCCGTGCTCCCAGGTCCAGCCCCAGCAAGTGCGTAATCCGCAAAGAACCCCTGCATTGTTCGTGCAATCGTCCCGTTGATGGGCATGCCAAAGCTATCAACCGGCTCGCCGTTGTAAAATGTGTAGCCAACATCCCCAGCGTGGATCCCCGGCGCGACGGAAAACTTGTACGCGCGGGTTTGGTTGTTGTACCCCAGATCAAGCGCAAACGCATTGCAGAGCACCAAGGTCTCGCTCACGGCAAGCATGAGCCGATCCGTGGGCGTGCGGTAGGGCTGCGCGCCAGAGTAGTCTTCGGGGTAGACAGTCGTCGCGAGGGCGTCGATCTTGGCCGCGGAAATCGAAGGCATCAGGCTTGACATGTAGGATTTAAATCCAGCATTGTCTTGCACCCGAGGGTCAGTGAAGAGGATACCCTCGTTGAGGTTGTAGGCAACCATCACTTCAGTCTTGCGGTCGACACGTCGGCTCGCGAGCGAACGGACGAGTTGGTCGGGGAAGAAGAGGCCGTCTACGTTAGGTCCTACGATATAGGTTAGAATGGATGCAAATACCAGAATAATTTCTGTCGACTTGCCAAAAGTAAAGTGTCCAAAGGTGGAGCCAGCCACCATCATGGCGTTGACTCCTTGGAGCTGGGCAGTTGAAAGGCTTCTCGCGCTGTCCATGGATGTTACATTGGCCGTTGCCAAGAACTGGTCATATACTTGGGCATATACCGCCGCATCGGTAGCAGGACGGATCGCGGGACTCTGGATAATGGCTCGCTTGAAGGGCGCCAGTCCATCGATGCCGAAAAAGGCCGTCAGTTGAGCCGCAATGCTGCTGGCACCAGCTGACTCCCCCATAACAGTCACAGCGTTCGGGTCGCCGCCGAATCTGCGAATGTTCTTTTGTACCCACATGAGTGCCAAGCGCTGGTCGTAGAGGCCGGCATTGGTGGCAAGGTCCCAGTCACCTGGGCCCTTGGGCGGGAATCCAAACAGGCCACTGACAAGATGTTAGCAACGCCGAGGCCGGGAGGTGCCAAGATAAACTCACAGGCGGTAGTTAATGCCAACATAGACAAATCCAGACTTGCCGTCACGGAGACCCTGGCAAATAAGCCCAGCCGGATTGATATCGTCCTTGGAGCCACCGGTAAAGCCACCGCCGTGAATCCAGACGAGAACCGGCAGGTTTTTCTTTCCATCGTCGAAAACAGCACGCGGGGTCTTGACGTCCAGATACAGGCAGTCTTCCGACTGTCGAGGATCGGATGGCGGCGGACCAGGGGGCGGGCCGCCTCCTGGAGGTCCTGCCGGCTGACCAGTGAGGTACTCAATCATGAACGGCACCGAGATTCCAAGCCAGGCGCCGCTTGCCTGAGGGCAGATGCGGGTTACTGCGCCATCGTTGACGGTGCGGTTGACAGTGATCTTGGGGATCGGTGCCCGAAATCGCAGCGGTCCCACTGGAGGCTCAGCATACGGAATGTTTGAGAAGCTGTAGAAACCTCCGGCAGCCTGTTGCTAGCATCAGCATAGTAATTCCCAAGGTGGCGTGTGGAGTTACTTGCGTTGAGAGTGGCCTCATGCACCGATGTGAGCAGATCGACCACTGGCATTCCAAGCCCAGCCCCGACTGCCTCTTTTGAGACCGAGAGGACTAGCAAGCCCAGGGGAAGGGAACTGCTAAATATCATGGTTGTCGTAAAGAGCGACAGCAGTTACCACTTCGGTGGATCGACAAGACGACGAGGACAGAGGAGATCTGCAGCGAACTGCAGTATTTATCGCCATCCCGCAGCATCGGGTGGGTTCCGGGAACCAAGCAAGCTAACGACGCAAATGCCACTTTCTGGTTCGTGTTTTGCATGGCGTCGTATTGGTTTGTTCTTCGCGGCTCACGCCCGACTGGGCGTCCTGGAGAAGAAATGCTGGCGAAGGCCAAGCATCCCTGCTCCATGCGTTGCAACATCAACGCAGACTACCGACCACAATGCGTACTCGGCATCAGAACGCGCGGCATCCAGGCTAGATGGGGACGAGTTTGGGTCGCAGCGTTGCACCGGGGCGATCTATAGCGCAAAACGTCATGCATCGTTGGGAAATGAAGATCCTGGGTCAACATCGGCTGCGAATGTCGGCAACTTGGATCCAGCAAACCAAAAATGAGTCGAGCGCGAACAACTCAACAGGGCCAAGATGGACCCGTTTAGTATGATGGATTCCGCTACATTAACAGTAAAGAAACGTCTGGAAATGGCTCACAAGTCTGTTTTGTCACCACCTTTAACCGACCTGAAACACAGGCATGAGAGATCTTGTAGGGAACAGTCCCAAAAATGGAGGGCTCTGACCCGTCTGATGATCGAGATAACACTCCACTTTCCGGGCGACGGCCCCGCGTTTTTACCGTGCAAAAAAATTTAAAAATGGACACACGTGTGGAGGGCAGATCCACTAGCCCCACACCGTACACGTGCCAGCAACCTGTGAATGTTCTGCAACTTTGAGGGCATCAACATGACAAGGTAGATACGACAAGTTATCGAATTCTAGAATAAACGAGTGGACAGGTTCGAGTAACGAAACGTATCGTAGGCCGGTGCAGATTTCCCGCGTCTTTTTGTTTTGAGTGCCCCTTCCCGATTCGCCTTGGCGCTGCCCCACCCGCAACATCACATCGGAACGAGCGAAGTCAACATTGTGACAAAATCCAAGTCCCAAAAAAAAAAAACTTGCAAGAATTCAGCAAAAACTGGAGACAATTGAATTTCGGCCTCAACGCCCTCATGTGCCGTTTGTTCCGTTTGCCGTCTTTTCCACAACGCTCTTCTTCACCCACACCTCACCAACCGGATCACCCTCATCGCTGACACACACCCACTCACCAATGCCGTGGTGTTTGGGCGCCACACGCACGCCACGGCCTCCTCCGCCCACGATCAAATTTCCTGGTCGATAGTTCTCGTCCATCTGCATGCGGCGAATAACACTGCCATGAACCCTCGCGTTCGCAGGGATGTCGCGCACCTCACCGCATGGCAGCGGCCACCGGATTGGCTTCCATGCACCATCTTCGGTCAGGTCCATTCGTCGAAAGGGAATGAACTCCATCATCTTCCACGACAAGACTGTGGTCCAACCTAACCCGCAGGAGAACTCGAGAGAGTCATGAATTCGCGCGGTACAGGCCTTGTGGAGCATCTCGTGGAAGGTTGGCGCTCTGTCGCCCTCGCCCACATTGGAGTCCTCTGAGGCCGCAAGCTGGGACGGTTCCTTGACCCCTGTCTCTTTCTGGAAGTTACCCGACTGGAAGAGTTTCGGCGTGCTCATGCTGGAGCTCCTGATCATGATGTTGGGAACCGGCGGTTGTTCGTTCCTGTGGTTGTTACCCCTCTCATGGAATGCCGGTTCTTCGGCCCCTCCGCCGCTACCGGCCATATTCGCCTCACCCATGGCCTCGGCACAACCCAGATCTCTCACTTTGTCCATGTCGAAGGTCAACCCAGCGCGCATGGCTTCCCGCACCATCCAGATCAAGGGGATATGGCTCGCCGCCTTCGAGCCTGGTATTATCTCCCACCCGCCACCAATATCCCCATGACCGCCCGAGAACCACACCTCGTCAATATCTTGATCGTGTTCATCCTCAGACTCGGACAAGGAGTCCGCATCATCGGCATGCGGGTGTGGTCCCACCGAGATCTCAGACTGCCCGTCGTGGCGGATGTTGCCAACGTCTGAGTGCTGCGTTACACCTGCACGACGGGAGCGTGATGAGTGCGACCGCGCTCGGTAGGGCGCAGGCGTGTCTGGCACCTCGAGGGTCGCACGCCGGCCACGGTTGTCGTGCTCGTTGTGGGGCGGACCGGCGGTGCTCCCGTGTCTGCGGTACTTCTCGTGGATCTCGTGCAGCTTCTGCTGAGCAGGGCCCCGTTCCTTATCCTTCTTCTTGGAGCGGTCACTCTGGTATATCAAATCTTGCCGGAACTTGGCACGCCGCTCGTCAATGCTCACGGCATGTCGAATGACTTTCGCAGATGTTCGAGCCGTGTAAGGGAACTTGGATCGCTGCATCCATGCCGCCTCGAAGTGGGGCACGCTGTTGACAGTATCGAACAAACCGAGAAACCGGATGCGCCGAACTGGCCGAGAGAAGGTTTCGCGAAACCCTTTCATAAACTCGTACATTTCCTTCTTTCTCTCGATTCCCTCTGCGCTCGTGTTGCCCTGTCGACTTTGCCAGTTTGAGAACGCCTTCCATGCAAACGCGACCATCTCTTCGTTACCATGGGAGAGCAGCCCCACATAGTCAAGCATTTCGGCCAAGAATCGAGCTATGTACGCACCGCGCGAGAAGCCAAAGATGTAGATCTCGTCGCCTGGGCTGTAGAATCGCATGAGAAACCTATACCCCCCGACGACATGGTGGTCAAATGATGACCCAATGGCTGAGTCCTTCGCTTTCATGTACCACGACTTCATCCTGGCGATGGTGCCAGTATTAGTGAGACTGTTGGAAACGACATATGTTCCGATTCCAGCTGGAGTAGGTCAGCAGCATTCAATGCTCATTTTGCTGGTGTCACGGATACTTACGCTGGTAGTAGTGGTCTGTTTCTGTGTCAGCCGAGCGCAACAGAACGGAGAAAGACGACTCACATTGGTCACTTGCAGTTCGATCAAGCATGCGATAAATCTTCAGAATGTTGCTGTCGGAGTCGTCACCATGAAACTTGTTTCCCGTCCCATCAAAGCAGAGAACAATCTTCCGTGCCTTCCGCCCGGAGTGGTGATTGTTCTTGTCCCCCATGGTGCTTGCGGCTTGTGATGAAACGTTTGTCGAGAAAAATTCTTCCCGCTCGTCGGCTTGCGACTCTCGAGTGACGCTGGCACCTTGAACATGATGATGCTCTTGACCAGAGCTGGGGAAGAGGTGAAACGCATCCATCCTACGAACGTACTCTGTTTTCGTTACACTGATCGGAAGATTACAGGGAACGGTTGCACACGAAGAGGCAAGAGGCCGCTTCCGAGAGCTCGCCGGGACATGAAATGAAAACAAGACCCGATCACGCTGTGTTTCCCGCACTCTTCGGAGTCTGCTCGTGACCAATCCCGCTACCCGAACGCCAAACTCTCCTGCAAGCTTCCGTCATTTCGGACGATCCCGGCAAGACCGGCCACCAGGGAGAGACCAGGGCATACCAACCCCGCGAGTTTTTGGGAAGCGCCACCGGCGGTTCAACCGTTGCTCGACATGCCTTGGAAGGCCAACGAGAAGTGTAACTGAACGGTTCGATGACGCAGACTGTCCGCTAAAAGTGAGACAAATAATGCGTATCCTGCGCAATTTGGTTGCGAATTGGGACGGGAACACCACGGTGCAGCTCCAATCGCCATTTGGAAATCCGAGACACGACATGGGGGCCTTACGATGGTCCTCGCCGTCCTCGGTAAGCAGTTGTTTTCATTGGGCCGATTGGGAAGTTGACGCGAACATTGGAGTTGGACGTGCATCAAAGCATGCAGAGTGATGGATTCCACGGACTTCTTTGCCAGAGACTTACTGTTCAGCTGGATTACGGGCGCCAATAATGCCATTTTGGGTAAGACGGAATTGTCATAAGAACTGCAGAGAAGCATCGCAGTTACTGCGGCTGAAGCTGATTGGCTTCACTTCAGCCCGGCCCTGCGCGCGATCGACGCTAGATGCCGGCCCGCAGCATTTTCTCTGGGGCTCCGAGTGCGGATACAGGGGTCGGGTGGTCGGATGGCCACCAAAGGGTCTTGAAAGTGCAATGCCGATCCATTCCACGTCGATTGGCTGGCATATTCCAGACATGGGATACGAACCGGAAACCGGATACGATCAGCACCATCCCCTTACTCGGTGAGCTATTGCGAGCCACCCGCTTGGTCTTCGCAACGATATAATGCGGTCTGCAGTAGATACAAAAAGGGAGACACGAGCCTCAAGTGTCTCTGCTGCCGTGCCACGGGTTAGACTTCCGTAGTCGTCAGGGTCGAGGCCGAGCGGGCAAGTTGCGAAGTCACCGTAACACGGCTGAATCTAGTGTAGGGGATTTGCTCCAATGCTCGCTGCGGGGGACCCGCTGATCGACACAGGGACCCGCTTAGGCACATTGCTTGGCCCGCCATTCGCCGAACACAAGCCGTCTTGCAGCAAAGAGCATGCCTCGATGGCCGTCTTCGTCTTCAAGTTGCCCACCCGCGCTTCCCGCTGCGTTGTTGGTCAGTGCCAAAAGTCGGTCGGTCGAGGGAAGAGGTTGGGATGCCACCCCTTGCTCGAGGTCCCCGACCCGGGCCACCACGATTATTATTGGCTCCGTCAGTAAGCACAGATGTGCGCCGCTCTGCGCTGGCGCGTGCAGGGCAGAGCATTGAGCAGCTAGAGACTTGGCGTGGTTATTCGAGGTTTGACGGTTTGTCAAATCCCACCCGCCATTTGTTCATCGCTAGGTAGCTAGCCCTTGGGTGATTGCGTCAACGGAGGTTGGACGCAGGATTGGCGTCGATCCAAATGTCTCGATGTGGCACGCGGCCAGCTGAGTTCGGAAAGCTGCCGAGCTTTCGGGACCCCAGCCCAACGCTAGTGAAGCTCGAGGAGGCAGGGGTCCCCGCCAAAGGAGCTTAGAGACGGGAGAAGGAGTTCACGGATTGCAGGCCGTAAATGTCGTGTGCAACCCGTGGGAGGTGGTGCTGCACGTCTGCAATCTCGTCCTTCGACCTCTTTTGTTTTCTTCCCATCCACCCCGCATAACCACCTGCTCCGCTTCACTGCAGCGTTCCATCTCCTCTGCTCTCTCCGCCAGGTCATCTGAAGGATTCCTCTCCTGCCCATCAAGGTCCTTCAACATGGCCTCCTACACAAACGGCACCAACGATGCATCAGCCACTAAAGACAATGGCGTCGTCACTGAGAAGGCACCGAGCTCCACAAGCTCCAGCAGTGCTGACGACTCGGGCGAGAAACTCGCCAGCCATGCGAAGCCAAAGCCCACTGTCTACAAAGCCAAACCGACCAAGGCCACCCGTGAAGGTGTTGAGAGTGCCTTCGAGCAGTATGGGCAGGTCATTCGCGCAACCTTTCAACCCGGCCCCCATCAAGGAGGCGTCGGGACAACCGGCAAGAAATGGGGGAAGCTGCTCGATGACCTCAAGGGGCTGCGTGGTGCTGGTAAGACGACAACGTCAAATACTGTGATGTGGAGGAGGGCTAACATGGCATGGCAGACCTGAAGACGCTCAAGAATGTCTTGAAGGCGAAGATCAAGGGCGAGAAGATCAAAGACGACAAGACCATGATCATGGAGCGCGTCATTCAGCTGGTGTCTAACCTGCCCAATAACTCCAGGCTGCGTGAGGAATTGACCAACACATTTGTTGCTGAGCTTTGGGATAGCTTAGAGCACCCTCCGCTGCTTTATGCTGGAGAAAAGTACAACTATCGACAGGCAGATGGATCCAACAATGTTTGTCCCCACCCTGTCTTTGTCTCATGTTGTCAGGTTGCTCACTGTCATGCTGTAGAACACCATCTTCCCCTCTCTTGGTGCTGCTGGCACCTCATACGCGCGATCTGTCAACAACACGGTCATCCGCCAAGGCGCCCTGCCCGACCCGAATTTGATCTACGACGCGGTTATGAAGCGCGAGGTGTACAAGAAGCACCCTAATAATGTCTCGAGTATCTTGTGGAACTGGGCTGCCATCATCATCCATGATCTCTTCTGGACGGATTACACCGACATGAACAAATCCAAGACTTCGTCCTACTTGGATCTGTCTCCACTCTACGGCAGCAACCAGCAGATGCAAGATACCGTCCGCACGTTCAAGGACGGCAAGCTGAAACCAGACTGTTTCGCTGACAAGAGAATCCTTGGCATGCCGCCTGGAGTTGGTGTCATGCTGATCTTCTTCAACCGGTTCCACAACCACGTCTGCGACAACCTGATTGCCATCAACGAAGACGGACGGTTCACGGCCCCAGCGCCCGGGCTTGCAGGCGAGAAGGCAGAGGCTGCGAGAAAGAAGTACGACAACGATCTCTTCCAGACTGCCCGCTTGGTGACCTCGGGTCTGTACATCAACATTACGCTGGTTGACTACGTGCGCAACATTGTAAATGTAGGTAGATGTTGTACGGACCGTGTTGTAGACACTGCTGACCGCACTGTAGCTCAACCGCGTGGATACCCAATGGACTCTAGATCCTCGTCAGCACACAGGCATTGATGTTGGCACCAATGCTGGCGCCGAGCGTGGCACTGGCAATGTGGTCTCAGTCGAGTTCAATCTCTGCTACCGATGGCACTCTTGCATCTCGGAGAAGGACGACAAGTGGATCCAAGATTTCTACCAAGAGCTCTTTGGCAAGCCGGCAGAACAGGTTACGGTGCCGGACCTAATCCAGGGATTTGGCAAGTTTGAGCGCAACATCCCTGAGGACCCCCTGCAGAGGCCTTTCAACAAGTTCAAGCGTGGCCCAGATGGCAAGTTTAGCGACGATGACCTGGCCGAGTGCATTACATCTGTTATCGAGGACTGCGCCGGGTCCTTTGGCGGCCGGAACGTCCCCAAGTCAATGCGCGCTGTCGAGATTCTCGGCATTATTCAAGGTCGCAAGTGGAACGTTGCAGGTCTCAACGAGTTCAGAAAGCATTTCGGGCTGAAGCCGTACGAGAAATTTGAGGACATCAACTCGGATCCCGAGGTTGCTGGCGCCCTCCGCCGACTCTACGATCATCCCGACTTTGTCGAACTCTACCCTGGCCTGGTTGCCGAGGAGCACAAAGAGCCCATGGTTCCCGGCGTCGGCATTGCTCCCACGTACACCATCTCTCGTGTCGTCCTCTCTGATGCCGTCTGTCTCGTCAGAGGTGATCGTCACTACACCATCGACTACAACGCCCGCAACCTGACCAACTGGGGATACGCCGAGGCCCAATATGACCTCAACATCAACCACGGTTGCGTCTTTTACAAGCTTTTCGTCCGCGCTCTTCCCAACCATTTCAAGCCGAACTCGGTCTACGCGCATTACCCAATGGTGATCCCGTCTGAGACGGAGAAGATCCTCAAGGATCTCAAGCGCGCTCACCTCTTCGACTTCTCGCGCCCAACCCGCCTTGCCCAGCACAAGACCGTGTCAAGCCACACTGGCGTGAAGGCTGTCGTTGACAACCACGGCACGTACCAGTCGACCTGGCACGGCGCTCTCCAGGAGCTCGTCACTGTTGGCGACAGCAAGTTCAAGCTGTCTGGAGACATCTCCCACCACGATAGCCAGCGCCTCGCCGCCCAGCAAGAGCTTTACACCGGTTCGCACGACCAGATCAAGGCCTTTTACAAGAAGACGACCGAGAGTCTCTTGGCGGAGCACAGCTACAAACTCGCCGGTCGCCAGTTTGTCGACGTCGTCCGCGATATTGCTAACTTGGTCCCTGTCCACTTTGCGGCTCGCGTCTTCAACCTGCCGCTCAAGACCAAGGACAACCCGAAGGGTATCTACACGGAGCATGAGCTGTATGCCGTCCTCGCCATCATCTTTGTTGCTATCTTCACCGTCCCCGACCCCGTCCACGCTTTCCCTATCGCGCAGACAGCGCGGGCTGTTTCCAGTCAGCTCGCCGAGGCCATCGAGAGCGGCATCAAGGGCTCCAAGGGCTTCTACTCGTCGTCGGCCAAGAAGAGCGAGCCAGTCAGTGTGTATGGTGCCAACCTCGTCAAGGCGCTGTCAAAGGCTGGCAAGGATGCCGCCTGGAGCCAGGTTCTCCCTACCGTGGTGGCCTTGGTACCAACCCAAGCCGAGCTGGTAAGTTGCCGTGCATCTCTCTCTCTCTCCTATGATCGCCCCCCCAACTAACTAACGGTCACACAGTTTGCCCGCGCGGTCGACTACTACCTATCAGCCAAGGGCAAGGCCTACGTCGCCGAGATCCACAACCTCGCCAACCAGGCCTCCTCCGAGGAAACTGACGCTCTCCTCCTTGGCTATGCCCTCGAGGGTGCCCGTCTGTCGGGCGCATCTGGATCCTACCACACCGCCGCGGCCGCACATACCGTCACTGAGGCTGATGGAAGCCAAGTCTCTGTCCAACCTGGCGACCGCGTCTACGTCAACTATGTAAGCCACCTACTTACCCACTCACTCGCTCACCATATCTAGATCAACACTAACATTTATCAACCCCCCAGAAACACGCCGCTAGGGATTCCTGCTCCGACCCCGACACTGTCAACCCCCGCCGCTCTATCGACAGCAGCTACATCCAATACAATTCCGGCCCTTATGCTTTCCTCGGCCCACAGCTCACACACGTTGCCCTCACGGAAATGTTCCGCGCCTTGTTCAAGCACAAGGGTCTCGCGGCGGCGGCGGGCCCACAGGGTCAGCTGAAGAAGGTGACGCGCCAGGATGGGTCTGTGGCATTCATGCGTGAAGATTGGGGAGTGTTGACGCCCTTCCCTGTGACGATGAAGGTTACTTGGGACGAGTAAAGACCCTTCCCCGAATAAGGGTTGATGGCAGGGGTGATTGCCACAAGCAGGTAGATAGGTAGGTAGGCAAGGCATGGCATGGTCGGACTGGCGAATTTGTAATGCGATGGAGGAATCAAGATGGATAAATGATACCAAGTTGTTTTTGTTAAAAAGTAATGTCAGGATATGCCACTACTTTCTGTTGCTTTTGTATTTACATTTCATGACAGAACCGTCATCTCAGTCCAGGTCAGCGTTTCCAGGTATTCCTTGTTTATGTTCTCCACTCGTCTCTTTGGGATCTTGATCGCACCGCAACAATATGCACACATCCTAGTTTGCCAGAGGTAATTGGTTACCAGTCGCATGCACTCAGAGTTCCTCAAATAAGACCCAAGGCTATACACACACATCACACCCAGACCCTACCCCGAGAACCAAAGTACACAAGCAGGAGGCTAAACCCCCACCTTACACAACCTCCCATTCTGACTGCCCGGATAGCCATCCAAAGTCTTAACCTCCCACCCTTCACTGCCCACCGTTGTCTGCGCCCAGAACACCCCCCACGGATCCCGTGCCCGCTTAATGTCCAACAACCTCCCATAATTCTCCCTCCCAAAGAAGCTCGCCTGCCACCCCGGCTCCATCGGATCACCCTCATTCAGATACGCACCCGCATCGGGGCTTACTTCCCTCCATAGGTTCAAGTACTGCTGTACCCGCGCATCGCGCACTCGTGCTGCCGCAGCGCTGAGGCCGACGGGCTGAGTCTCCATGAGGCTGGCGTGGAGGACGCCATTGCGCCACGCAGGATTGACGGCGCTATTAGCACCGAGGGGCCCCGCGGCGGTGAGGGTGGCGGCATATGCGATGCCATGGAAGGTGTAGTTTCCTTCTTCGACCGCGAGCCGGATGGCGGACCAGGTACGGTTGAAGAGGGCGTCTGAGTCCCAGTTGATGCGGGGGAAGATGCGGGAGCGGTAGCGGGTGTTGGCAGGGTTGGCGCCTGGGGGGCTGCGCAGGCGGGGAGTCGCGGTGATGTTGTTATTGGGGTTGGGGTTGCTGGTAGAGTTGGTGTTTGTTGGGATACGTGGGAGGGAGATGTTGATGCCGGCAGCGTTGAGGGAGGTGAACAATGGGGCCATGAGAGAGGCGGCGGCAGAGGCAGAGAGGTCCGGCATGGAGGCGGACGAGGTAAAGCGGAAGGAAGAGTTGCCAAGGGGGTAAATGTAGCTGTAGCAGTAACCACCAACAGCTTGGACTCGACTGCAGTAGCGGTAGGTGAGCTTCACTCCAGTCCAAAAAGCTTCCACATCTCTTAGCATGACGTTGCCACCTCCTCCGGACCGTCCACCCGTAAAATTGACGGGTATCGTTGTATTAGGGAATGGAAAGGGAACGCTAGATCCCGAGGGCAGAGGGGGTCTGCGGGTTGGTGTTGCTGTCGTGGCATTTGATCCCTGTGGGTTGACGGAGAATTGGACTGACACGGAAGTCGAGCGGATCGGCGGAAAGGCTCGCATGACAACAGAGGTGATAATTCCAAAGGTGCTGGGACCACCTCCGCGTAAAGCCCACCAAAGATCCGTGTTGGTCTCTGGGTCAGCGGTGATGAATCTGCCGTCAGCGGTAACAAGATTAATGGACAAGGCTTGATCGGCACCCAGCCCGAGCTTCGAGGTAAGTCCGCCGTGTCCGCCAGCCGAAAACCACCCGCCAACCATGCCGACGGTGCTGCCACCAGGGGATAAGACGGTAAAGTTGTGGCGTGCCATATGATTTGACATTTCCCAGCTCTCTATGCCCGCGCCTACCCGCACAGCCATGCCGCTGTAACCGTGGGCTGTGTAATTTTGGATGAATGCAAAGTCCTTGAGAGGGTGAACCCACACACTAAGTGAGCCCGCCCCTGTTGAACGACCGCCAAAGTCATGGCCCGTGTTCCTAGGACGTGTTAGACATGACAATATGGCTTGAGCGTCTACCCCAAAACCTACTTGATGACGAGCCGGACGTTCTTGTTCCTGGCGAAGTTGACAGCGGCCTGGATATGTTTCACAGTGGTGGCGTTGACCACGTATTCCGGGAAGCCACCCCTGGTACAGTTCCCGCGTGCATCCACGGTGGCCAGACACGTGTTGCCTTGCGGCCATTGTGTCAACGTGACAAGCGGATCGTCGATCCAAAAGTTGGTGCGGCCGGCCTGCTGCAGAAGCCAACGACATCTGGTAGCATTGTACCGATCGCCTTGGTAGCATGCAATACCCGGAGGATCCGGCCGAAGAAGAGCTCCACCGAGGGAGGTATTGAGTTGTAGCCAGTCATCTCGGATGGGCCAGTCCCTGCTTCCTGGCCAAGCTCGACAAAGGGGGTCTTGCCAGTCTGGGTGCGCTGTGCCGAGTGGATTTCCGAAGCGCAGCGCCGAGTTCCTGCGCACGTCGGCATTGGTCAGCTGGGTTCTCTCGAAAGGGAAATTTGCTGCCCCGTCAGCAACCACAGAAGAAACCGCCAGAACAACCACAGCGACGACAATCTTCATCATGGTGGCGTGAGTGGCATCGACGTCAACCCTGGCATGGAATATGGGCTATAGCCATGCTAATAGCGGAGATTTCCCCAAGAAAAACCGGGCATCTGGGCCTTCTTAGGGATCCGGTGTTGAGGCTGCGGGGTCGATACTCAGCATGTCCCGGACTGGAATTATGGCGGATGCAGCCGCGTCCGGGATAAAACTCTTTGCTTTCCCGGGACCGTGACGATAAAAAGGCCCCTATGGCTAAATGCCAGCCCGGACTTTGCATCAAGACCCGTGTCTTTTGCGGTTGGGGGAAAATGAAAACATGGTACGCGTACGGGCGGCCGAATATCCCATAGTGTGTTTTTCTCTCGGATGCCGAGTTGGAGTACCTGCAGTCCAGCCCTTGAGGGCTTATTAGCGTTAGGGTTTCCAGCTTGGCATTGCACTGCGTGGACTTCACAAGGGCGTTTGTCGTGGATGACCAAGCAGCTCAGAAGTTAGAGGCGTGTCATTTACCTGTCAAGACCTCGCGTGCTTGAGGTTTCTGGGAGGTCGCAGTAGCTATTGGGACTGTCGACCAAGCATAAAAGAAGACAAAAACGTGGACGGAATGAAAACATCGACATTGTGGACCGCTCCTTCTCTCTGCCATGCGCTGCAATTAGGGCTCCAATTAGGGCACCCAAAAGGAAGGAACGCGAGACGCAGTGTCATTTTGGGAGCGGATAGCTAAATTTACGTCCCTTCGTATTCTTTCATGTTCATAACGCCCCAACGCCGACTCAATCCACCAACGAGCAAGAAAACCGACGAGTGTCCCATCACGACCAACTCCGACCACTCTAGTTCCCCCACGAGTGTCGCCCTCCGCCCTCGACCCTTAATTGCTCACAGCGACTCAGACTGCGAGTCGCCCTAGCCCGACTGACGGCTCTCCATCTCCTCCCGACGTCTTTTACATTATCCAGCGCATCGCTGCCGCCCTTCTCCAGCCGAGCTGACATGCTGATGACACTCTGCACACGCCGGTGCTGGATCCGCAGAAGTTGGTCGGGACTTATGCACACGGCAAAGCCAGGCGGTGGCGGGCCCTTGGGGCTAGCTACGCACACAACACTGTCGGTCGGCGAGCAAGGCAGGCCCTGATGGAAGGGAAACGGGAACTCCCAAGTGACGAGATCCGAGTCGAGAGAGTCCGAAGACGTTGTTGAGTCGTTGTCATCGTCAAAGTCGTCATCGTCACCGCCGTCATCTCCGTCCGACGAAGATCGACTAGCAGAATTCGCATCTTTGGGAAGAGAATTTCTGTTTAAAGAGGGTACCGAGGCGAGGCGCGTGTCTACGGTCAGGGGTGACTTGGTGAGTGCTGAGTGCTTGGGGTCGAGCATTGGGTCGAAACCTCGACGGCACGGCTCCGCTCCGTCTTTGTGGGCATTAACAGGCTCACACTGGAGGCTGGGTGGTCCAGCTAATGTCGCTGGAGGAACTTCGGCTGGCAGTTCCACCGGCGGGGAGTTTTCTGCTGTAGATTGGCTGCCGCGGCTGGATCCTACCTCTGGTGTCGGTGCCCGCTCAGCACCTGGATCGCTCCTCGTCAGGAGCGGGGGAGACAACTCCCTGCCCCTGACCAACGACTTCTCCAGAATTATGTCAAGATTCAGACCGCCCTGCTGGAGAGCCTCAACCACGTCCCCGAAAATATCCGGGTCACCTACCACCCGCAGATCCGGAATCGGTCCCCCATTCCCACTGAACATGCCCGGTTCGGGATACCGCCCAGCCCAGATACACCAGACAGTTACGGCCGCTGCGTATAGATCGTCTGACTCGGTGGGCAACACACAATGTCCTGGTTTGGTATTTCCAAGTAGCTGCGGTGATAGGAAGCCTCCATTTCCGTTCCAGCTCAGCCTGCTCCGCGAAAAAGTCCTGCCGGCGAGCCGGGCGTTACTGAAGTCACCGAATACAAGCCGACCATCAGCATTTCGCTGTAGGACTTCTGGGTGGATATCTCCGTGTACGATGCCCCTCGCGTGAAGTCGCGAGACTAGTTCGGCGATTTGAAGGGAGAGAGGTCTTCGGTCTTGAGGCTGGATGGCGGACAGAACGAGGGGGTTGCCGCGCGTGAAGATTGCCGCATCGTGTGCGAACCTGGTCATGTCTTCATGAATATGACCGACCGTGGCAAGTAGAGGCAATGCTAGTTCTGGCCCGGCGAGGTGGAATATATCACATTCAGACCGGGTGCATGGCTTCAACACCAATGTGTCGCTGAGAATCCGAACAGCGGTATCCTGAGCTTCTGCCCATCCCTCCTCGGCTAGTGCGACTGCGTTGGAGATGCGGGGGTCTGTCGAAAGCATGACGGGAGATAGATCCTCGGCCTGGAGCCCCCCTTCCCGCCAGGTGTGGCCGGATTCTACCGGAAGCCCGGGGCGCTGCATGTCGTCGAGGCCGACAAGGGCGTTGAGATGAATCAGCAACAACGAGTAATAAGTTTGTTGGTATCTCGCATCAAACAAGTCTGCGAAAGCTAAAGCAATCCGAAGAAACCACTTCCTGAGGCCATCGTTGCATCCATGCGACTTTCCCAGCGCTATATACCGCCGCCTAGCCTTCCAAGCTAGTGGTCCATCTAGGATAAAGGGATTGCTTCGGTCAGTAGCCGCTGCAAAGCCACCGCCGGCCTACAAAAACAACCGCATGATGGCATGAGACGGGCCTTTTCACTGTCAAACAGCCCATGGTGGCGTCCAACCTGGGAAGCCGGCATCATCCGGGGGTTGGATGGCATTCTTTGGCGCCGTCCTTTTGCAGCATGCAATTTTTACCCATAACAGCTATCCGATAGGCAGTTCTGTGGTGTTGGGCGTCCAATTCTATTTACCTTGCGGCGCAAAGCGCCGTGGTTGCGAAGGGCGCTTAATCGAGGTTGAAACAGGCGATGGTGGGCCAACCATTGGTCTGCAACTGCCACCAGCCCGCGCATTTACATTGGCGACTGATGCATCGACTGGCGGCCGTCACACGGGCTGCATGACGGCGGGACGGCCATTCTCAAGATTTTCCTGACATCAAAACTTATGAGCCCCGTCCGGTTTTGTCTTGTTGATCGACGAGGTGGGGGTCAACTGAATGTCCGCAGAGGCGGTGGGAGCCATGCCATTGGATAAAATTTCTTTTTTGCGTCAGGGTATATCAGTGCTAACATATTATTAGGAACAGAGAGTAGGCCATTATCGGCGTCGCGGGAAACGCGTTGTAAGCCATTCCATGCCTTCCGGTTCGACATGCATCATGTCTCTAACCCAGCCGAAAAGCTCAAAGGCTCGGTAACGCGGGTGCTGAAAATGCCAGTTCACGTATCCTTTCTGATGCGTTTCCCACAGCTTCAATACCAAGGCCCTCATTACCTCCTCATGCCCACCTCGGCTATTGACCTCCTTGCTATGAGGCATTTTGAGCAGCTCCACCAGCTCAGCAATGCTATACGCTCTGCCGTCAGGGCCGTACCGAGCCTCAACTGCGCTTGGGCGAAGGAGGCGATTGATCCGAGCCGCTGGGACCACGGCTTTCCCGTACACCTCGTCAAAAGAATCGCGGAGACACCAGCCACCATCGGGTGCCGTACCAGGCATGCCGATCAACCGGCGCTCCTTGGTGATGACGGCAAGTGATGAGGTTGTGTCGCCAGCGAGAAGCTCTTTGGCAAACGAGAGCAAGTCATTGATCGAAAGGATGACGTTGCGCAGCTCGGGGATAGCTGTGACCCATAGATATGTCGGGACGTCAACGCCTCCGGGGGCGCGGAAGCTTGAGATAGCAAAAGTCTCAGCAACCGCCGACCGCTCACGCAGCCATGCCGGCCACCCGTGCGGGACGAGGTAATCCGAATCCGAGTCGGGCCGGTCGCTATCAAGTGGTAATGGGATATCGGACCCACGGTCCTGTGCTAGTCGCTCGGCCTTGTCGCGTGCCACCTCGGTCGCGATGTCTTTCACGGCGAAGTAACGTGCTTGGTCTTGTTGGATGTGATACTCGAGTGCGCAACCCTCAAGGTACATAGTGCACGAGTGTACTAACATGTTGCCCACAAAGGGATCTGACATGTGCCGTGCCAACTCTAGCGTCCCTCGGCGATATAACTCAAACCAGTGTCCGCGAGGGCGTGATTTGGTAGCGTTATCATCCATGATGCGTACTAGAAACGATGAAGCCTCTTCGGCCAACACGGCATCCTTGTCGATTAGGTCGTCGAGGTAGATGGCAATGCTGATGTACTTGACCATGGACACCTTGGTCTCAAAGTCACCACCTTCGTAGACACGTTCCGTGTACGTCATCCCGGCATCGACGCTGGCAAGGAATGTCATATCAACGGGACCAGTCCGGGGTTCGACTTCGGTTTTGATCCACTCGATGCAGCGGGCGCGGAGGGCATCATCAACTGGTTGTGGCTTCCACTGTGTACCAAGATCTTGCATTAACTGCCGGCAGATCTGGCTAGTCGCGTCAAGAATGGAATAGACTTGGTCTTGGGAGAGGTCTTCAAGTGAAGTGACGTCGAGGGCGGGTAGGTGCCCAAGTGGGCGTAGATGTCTTGTTGCACACATATTGCGGTAAGATGTTGGGGTAAACGCTTTGGCTGTTGAAAGTGGGGAGATGAAGGCAGAACTGAACAGAACTGACGTTTTATAGACAATTGATGCCTTTACCAAGCCCATCGCAACATTGGTTGCCCCCAGGTACGTCCCACCCTTCATCTCTCACAAAACACCGGCGCATCCGTCCAAAAACGGTATTGGGATTAGCTTGCGTTTTCGCGATGTGTAACAATAATACCCCGATTAGGACGTCGAATGCGCTAGCTTTTCCCATTTTCACTGTATCTCCCAGCACCGGCACAAGGATTTCAGGCACAGCCCCCTATTGGACGCTGAGGACGGCCCGAGGTGGCGACCGCAGCTGTCAGTGCAAGCAAGCTGAACGCCATTCCCGCCTAAACCCACAGGGATGGGACACTGCCACTTCTCCCATACCTCGGTTGGTTTGGTGTCGGATTGTCCGCTGGAAGAAGCCGTCGCTAAGATCTTGGCTCCCTGTACGTAATTGCCCCACGCACATCAACACATCTCAGCAACCGGCAGCTGTCCATCGATGCAGGGCCGGTGGGCTTCCTCCAAGACTAAGCAGGGCGACGGGATTCGACAGTGATGAGACTGTCATGTCTGCAAGGGACCCAATGCAGCGAGGGCTGAGTGATGGCCAAGTCAAGTTAATGGCTCCGCGCATCGGTCTGTCACTGAAACGGTGATGGCATCAGTAACGCCAGCTGAGTGTGTGCGCCCTTTGATCTTGAACTCCAATTCCTTTCGATTGGTTTCCTTGACATGACGGTTTAGGTCATGCATTGGAAGCGTTGCGCCTTTGGCAGTCTAGCCGAGACTTTCTACTTCTCCACAAACTCCGTCCTCAAGAGATAATATAGGCCTGTAAGGAATGTTATATGGCTCCTAGTAAGCGTCGGGGACGAACATAGTTGCCAGGAATGGTTTTGGGTTGCATCAGTCAAGACCCTTCTAGAGTTGAAAGTTGCACTCCAGAAATCTTGCAGGGATTAAACTTTGAGGGTTGCGACACTGCACAGGGGAGTCTTTTGATTTTCATGAGAAGCGTGTCGGGGCCGAGTGAGGTCAGGCGTTTCCACCTTGAGAATTGAAGGGGGACCGGACTGTGAGTGAGCTGGTTGGAGTGGAGAAATTAGATAGGCGCGTTCGCTCGAGCCCAGAAAATCACGGGACCAGATTTCATCCCCTCCAGAGGGGTTGAAAATGCAGTGAAAAGGGCACGGGAGCGTATGATGAAGCATGGCGACAAGATGCATAGTAGAAACCTTAAGCCTCTCCAGAGAGACGGAAAATGCAGTGCTGAGGGACTCCACCGCCGTGGCTGTGTTCGCTTCTGCCTCTGCCTTTGGGCGCCTTCAGCCGGTGTGACTGGGAGCCTGCGAAACTGCGTCCAGAGGAATGGAAAATGCAGTGCTGAGAGACTCATCCGGTCCTTCTGGTTTTGAGAGACTCATCCGGTCCTTCTGGTTTTAAGAACCGTTCTCGACTTCTGCCTTGGTTGAAACCTGAACCTCCAGAGAGATGTGGAAAATGCACAGTGAAAGACTGCGTCATATTCATTTTATAGCTGTATATATATACTCATGCTTCTATCTTTGGCGTACTTCTGATCGTCACTGAAAGGGGGGGCTTTTTTTTTCTTTCTCGAATAACGCTCTGCTGCCTCCTGTAAGCAGTTGAAACCCTCCAGAGGGATGGAAAATGCAGTGATAACTCTGCTAACTGTTCCAAGTCCACGGTGATGTGGCTGTGCATGTCTGCCTCTCCCTTGACCTCATGACGTCACTAAAAAGCCTCTCTCGATTGCGCGGTTGAAACTCTTCGCGGTACTTTATAGAAGGGATGGAAAATGCAGTGCTATGGGCGGAGGCAGGGCATGCATGTATGCATCTTTAACTACATTTTTTACATCACTGAAAGCCTCTTTGCAGGCAAGCAAGCAAAAATCACCTAGGTAGCTTTGTTGTGTTGTGCTTGAAATCATGGCGACGAATTTCATCCTCTCCAGATGGGCCAAAAATGCAGTGAAGCAGTGGCTGGTGTCCGCAGCTGTGTATACCCCCACCCCCACCCTTCCTCCCCAACCCAACAAGCGTTGCTAAGATCTTGGAGAATGCGCGATAGGGCCTACCGTTCATATTCCGCGGCCAGTTTTGAGGCAGGCGATTCGCGCTAATCTTGAGTCTGTATCGCGTCAATTCTCGGATTGTAGGTACCTTGGTAGGCGTCATTGACCCTCTTACCTAGGTGTGGACATGGAGGGAACCCAAGTCTTCCGTTCTGACCAGTACTTGGAGGTGTGGGAATTTTTCTGGAACACACCCCACTCCCCAGGGACTTCGTACCTAAGTTAAGGTACCACATCCGCTCTGAAGGCCTAGGGACTAATACCTACAACACCCTCCCACCCAAGATCTGTGTGGACTAACTCGCGACTTTTATTTGATACTGGTATTCAATCACTGAGATTTTCATTGCGCAAGGCTTGAAATTCGACGCCTTCATGAATTCACGTGGAGAGCCTGATATCTCAGGAAAATACCTTGCGAAAAAATGGAGAAGGTAACGTAACCCCTCCAGAGGGTTAGAAATTGCAGTGCACTCGGAGGCCGCTCTGTATGTGCATCATGGAGGCCGCCAACATAGACTCCGATCTCTCACTTCCCTCCCTCCAAAGAAACGAAGAGGAAACCCCATGTCTTTAGTAGCGGCAGTTCCCCTACCTAGTAGCATTACGAAGTATTGGCTGTCAGTTTTCAACCTTGCGTGATTTGCTCACCTTGGGATCCGCAAAGCACGGTTCTGGGAGACCAAGGGCTTGCAATCCTCTCCCCCTTCCCACTCCGATTGAGGCCAAATTTTCACCGACGAATTATATTTGGGGTTGCCGGCTGTAGGTGTATCGCTGATCTCAGCAAGCGGGGAGTGAGAATGGATGATGCAATCAATGTCCGTATCTCCAGAACAAAAAAAGTCAATCTAGATCTTTCGGTACCCTGGCAGGCGGCCATCGCGTCGCTCAATTCGCCTCGCGCCTGATGTGAGAATTAGCCCAACCAACCCCTCCTTAGGGGCTGAGAATGCAGTGCGGGTCCTTTTAGGCAAATCTTCGCGCCACGAGTAAAAAACAATAGCACAGTGCCCTTGCGTCAAAAGAAACGGCGGTCAGGCACAAAACCAAGTACGTCATCGCGACCTAGCAAACGCCAACGCGAAGAACTAGTTTTGCGTAACTACAGCGACAACGGGCCTCAGGCTGTCGATCTATGCAGTGACTGCAGACTACTGGATATCCCTCGCGCCTTTTCCGAAGCTGATGCATATTTCAATAACAATTGGGATCTCGTTCTTGGACTTCGCGAATGGAGGGGCGGGGATGGGGATGGCGGCGGCGGCCAGGAACCTTTTGTGGGCATTCTGGTCGCTGATTTGGGTGTTCGCATGCAGCTGAATCCGCTCCGCTGTAGGCTGTGCCGGTTTCTCTGGGACGCGCGGATGGGCTGCGATACGGACAATTCCGACTTGGAGTCTCGGTATGAGTTGCGCGCCTTTCCCTGTTACTGGGCGTTGCCCTTCATCAAGCTCAGCGCCAAGGTATTTCCTGCGAGGCATCGACGCGGCCAATCTAGTGTTCTCGTCGTTGTCCCGTCTACGCTATCCAACCAACCCTCCGTCATGAGACGTGAGCTCCACGGATCAGCCATCTTCCGGACCACCGCGAACTCAACCCCGGACCATGTGGCAGCCAGAGTTGTTGGGCCCTCAGCAGATCTGGAGTGTGTCAAGGAATGGATGGCTTTCTGCACAAAGAACCACGGAGACAGCTGCCCCAAACCAAAACAGAAGCGGGGAACCAAGGTTGCTGGGTTCAGACTGATTGATTGCGAGACCAAAGAGGTGGTAAAGGCGTCCATCACAACGGACTTTGCCGCCCTCAGTTATGTCTGGGGCGCACCGAGTGAAGCAGTATCTTCGACATCCTGGCCCAAAACCGTGGAAGACGCCGTCATGGTCACAAAACAACTCGGCTTACGGTATCTGTGGGTTGATCGGTATTGCATCGACCAAGAGAACGCAGCTGAAAAGCACGAGCAGATTTCCAAAATGGACATCATATACCGACAGTCGCAGGTCACCATAATTATTGCCGCTGGAAATGGCGCTACTTATGGGATTCCCGGGGTTAGTAGACCTCGCCCGTCACCAGCTGGGATCCGGATCGGAGACTTGGAGATGGCCACAGTCCCAGAAGATCCTTGCAGATCCATCCAGGCCTCGACATGGTGGAAACGCGGGTGGACTTATCAGGAAGGTGTCTTGTCCAGGAGGCGAGTGGTCTTCACGGAAGGATCGGTGTACTACGAGTGTGGCGGAATGATTGCACACGAAGCCTACCAGTTGCCTCCTGGAAACTTTCACACAAAACCCCTCCTCAACCAAGAGAGTTTTATCTACGGCGGAATTTTCAGCGGGAGCGTCGGGCAGTCATCTTCACAGAGTGCGAATTCCTTTAGATTGGCGGCTTCCAACCGACCCGAGACGCGGCGGTTAAGGGTCCTTGGTCATCTAGAGAACTATTGTCACCGAGAACTGTCATACAGCGCCGACATGCTTGATGCCTTTCGCGGAATTCTCTCTGCCCACGAGGTTAGAGATGTTTTCGGTTTGGTTCTTCCCAGGCCTTTGATACCGGGACGTGGCCAGTTTATTGCCAACGCCGACACGAACCTCGACTTACTCTGTGAAGCGTTGGTGAGTTGGTGGCACAGTAGCGCCACGGCTATCCGGATTCCCGAGTTCCCATCATGGTCCTGGGCTGGCTGGCGGGGGGACTTGACTACCCGAACCCCCCCAGAAGATCCAAAGTACACACTAAAGAGCGGCCGCGGCTCAAACTACTATCAAACATATCTTTACGGGCCTTATATGAAAATACATTACGATCCCCGACATCTCTCATCTGCTGGGATTCGGAAGACTGACCTCCCCTACTGGACCTTTGTGCCAAAGGAACGTTTCGTCCTCCGAGGACCTGAGATGATGCTTTCAAGTCATCGCAAACTTCTTCCTCGTGCCGTGGTTGGCCCGAATGGGAGATCTGGTTCGCTGACTTTTGGGGATGTCCATAGTCCCGAAGCGAAGCTCACATTAGAGACACATTTGTCCTGTCCTGTACAACAAGATGCAGTGATAGGGGGGCACGTGGACTTTGTTCTAGCAGGGGCTGCCTCTCATGGCAAACATTGGATTTTCCTTGTGGTGAGATATATCGAGTCAGAACCACCGTGGAAAGATGCGCCGGTGCGGGTTTGTGAAAGAATTGGCTTGGCAACACTCAAGGGAGTTGGATGGATCGATGGCGCCACAAACCTGTTGTTTGGAGGTCTATGTATAGTGTGACTCTGCAAGAAACTGGTTGGGAACAGTCGATGAGCAAAGAGCGGAAAACGGAGCTTTGAGCCAGGAATGACAGCCTTGGAAGCTGGGAAGCCGCAAGCGGGGCGTCCAAATTCCGAAAAGCTCCATAGGGCTCCGATCGGAGTCTTTTTGCAGGACAAGCCTTGGACTCGGGACTTGCACAGTTGCAACCCTGTCTGGGGCAAAAATGGCTCTCCTTCCTCCAATTGACCCCACGGTAGGTTCCACAATCCCATCGGCTGCTTTTTTGAATTTGAATTTGGATTTGATTATTTGATCATTTGATCATTTGATATATAAAAAAGGCGCGCTTCCATGTCGCAATGGAGGAGCCCTACGATCCCCACAGCGGCCCACGCAACACTGTGCCAAGCCAAAGAGGGCCTACACGGCAAATGTCGAGGGAGATTGTTTCCCCGGAACTGAAGCCCCATCAACTTGCCACAAGCTACCCCGCACCCCCCTCAACCCTCAACTGACCCCTCCAATGCCGTCGTCGGGGATCCGACGTTTTTGTCTTGGGATGCTTGGCCGGTTTATTATAGGGGTTCCATTTGGAGGGGTCGGGGGAGGATGGAGACTGTCTGCCATTGACCACTCGCTGTTTGCCATTTTCTAAATTTCCAAGCGGATGTGGGCAAAAGGTGGGGTCAAGTCCGCGGAGCGCTGCCCTGTTTATAATTGACCGTCTCCCCGCCTCCCGGTCACCGCTCCCTCTTTGGAGTCTGTTTTGTTTTTATTTTTGTTTGGTTCTTGGATCTTGTTCCGGAGACACAGCCAGTGCCAGACCCAGTAAAAAAAAGAACGAGAGAAAGGAGAACGAACGCTGTGCAACCAGCATTTACACTT
>Ga0247765_1000224_pt1 | contig 45657 bp, 35 predicted proteins | sample UWRJL106311C6_FD_179949 | JGI IMG/M metagenome (GOLD analysis project Ga0247765, IMG submission 179949) | Plant litter microbial communities from Arlington Agricultural Research Station in Wisconsin, United States - UWRJ-L106-311C-6 | ecosystem: Environmental > Terrestrial > Plant litter >... | reverse complement strand
ACGCTTGTCCCAATCTCACAATTGACCCTGACCCGATTTTAAACGGATAATCTTTCGATCTGGAGTCGAACGCGGCTACCGTTGCGCCAAGAAGGCCTTGTGTTGATTTGTTGAAAAAGACGAGGGGATTCGCTGGTTTTCTTCACAGGTTCAAGGAAAAGGGCGTTTGAGCTCAAAAGCCAGGGTTCCAGCAATGAGTAGGTATTATCTAGCCATTTGAGCAACAGCCTCATTACACCTATCAACGACTACATGCACTATCTCTACCTAATGTTTCCGTCGGTCAGCTGCCAGCGTGCCGTACCTACGAGAACGGAACCAGATACTGTCCCCCCGCTTTCTCGACCTGAAATAACAGATCTGGGTTCTGAAACATTCTATACACCCGACTGCATTTTGTCGACCGTTGAGATTCTGTGCCCGTGATGGTAGCAAAATATTTGTTGTGCTCCCGGCAGTTGCGGCAAAGGATACCATCCTCTTCCCCGTCTCCGTCTAAGGAGTCTCCGGACGGCCTAATCGAGGGCAGTTCCTCTCCGCACCACAAACACGTCGATGGCACCACCCCAAGCAGGAACCGTAACTTTAAATCCGTCAAAAACCGCTCCCGATCGGGGAATGATCCACATGCACAGTCCTCTGGCATTTCACAGCAAAAGAAGGCATGCACCTCCTGCCAGCTGCGGAGGTTACCTTGGCCACACGCATCCTCGGCCTGGATATTCCCAGTAAGCCAACTATCCAATAGCGGGAGTAGCGTTTCTTTAGTCCTGGTTAGTTTCCGAGTCTTTCGGTATTCCAAATACGCAGCCCGTCGTGCGTGAAAAGGGAAGCTAATCGCATTGTATTCCAGTCCCGGGTTTCTTTCCAGTCTCTCCAGCATGGGCGCGATCATTTCGTGAGAATCCACATTAAGCTCGCGGCCCATGCCGCCGGGGAATCTTTTGAATATATTGGCCCCTAGTTTTAGGGCTGCAGGCGGCTCACATGTTGCGGCGATCAAAGGTTTCGCAAAATCTTTGCTGCCGAGAAACCAGGCGCCGATCTTGGCGAGGGATTTCTGAGATTTGAGTTCTGAGATGTGATACCACAAGGGCGGCTCGTTGGAGGTTGTAGTCGGAGTCGAAGTTGGAGACGGAGTCAGAGTTGGAGTCGGAGCTGGAGTGTGGTTGACGGCCTGGAAGAATTCCTCCATAGAGGAATACTGAATATTGACTTCCTTCGTCGTCGGGTGGATATTAACAAAATCGCCCAGTAGACGGGGAAGTTCTTCGGGATCCTCCCAGGGGGTATCTTCCCAGTCGAGTGCCCCATGTTGATCAAGTCGCACGGTGGCCATGCCGACGAATTCCGGAACAACGAGACAATAAGTGGCGCGACACATGAGCGTGAGCATCTTGTGGCCGAGGACATCTGGGGCTGTTGAGTCAGCGGGGTGTTGTGCTGTCTTCTCCAACAGCTCGGGGTGGTCGTGCGTGAGCTTTTCCAACATTTCGGTATAGAGGCTCTCCGGGTCAGGGTGGAGTTTGTCGATCGCTTGCTTGACGGCAGCGACGGAGCGCAGACGCGTGATTTGGTCGGCGTGATTGCTAGCTTGCAGCCACCTGCATGGGGGTTAGAACAAGGAGTGTAAAGGATAGGGTGGGTCTGACTTACAAACCACCGCTGCACTGTGTAATCTTGTAAACCACTTTCTCCAGTAAGTTTCCATATTCCTCATCTGCAACTTTTGTCATGCCTGCCACCGCCCTCTCACCCATTTGTGTGATTCTCATTCGTGCATAGGTCTCTATATCTGAGACGACCTTGTCGTGATTTAGCAGCTTTATTGTAGTCTCGCCACATGCATCCACCACAACTCTGGGGAGGAGTTGCTTATCTCTTGTCGTGAGAAAAAGACGAATCCCAAGAGTGGTTCTCTGGTTCTTAGACGTCGTGTTACCCCCTGAAATCTGTAGGCTAACAAGATCTTGGGAAAAAAGGGTGTTGCGAACTCCTTTAAAGTCAGTACACTCATCACACCCGTCAATGACCATATATACTGTCGAAGAAGACGCTGCTTCCCTTAGGAGGTGCAAGAGAATCTCCGTGCGCTGATCTAGGTTTGGTGGGTATGTAGTTGAACAGTGCATGTCGTTTCTCAGGGCTTGGAGTCGACGGACCCCTGACTCGCCGAGATAGTCTATCAGTTGCGCGGTTAAGGTTCCATAAAGGGACGAAACGGTATTCCTCGCGGCATCTCGAATGTCAAAGAAAAAGTAGAGAATACAACTGCCGGTAGCTTTTTTGTCATTTTCGAGGCTTTCAATCAGACCGGCAGCCAGGGTCGTTTTCCCACAGCCGGATGGACCGGAAACGTAAAGCGTTGAAGTTTGACAATTCGAACCGGTAGCAACATGAAGCCATTTTTAATACTGAAGGGTTTGGCCAGGGTCTGTCAGCCACGTTCCCGTGCCTGGACAGATTCTGTCTCGCGCTGCTTGGTAGGCGTCCCAACAAGACACGGCATGTGGGCAGATCCAGTGTCGTAGCTCATTGTCATCCTGGAGGCTGAAACGCTGAGAGATGGCGGATAAGCTGTGTTGCAGGTGCTCGATCCCGGTCAGAGCGCGATGCGTGTCGTGTCTGTTATCAAGCTAATCAACCCAAGAATGAACACGTACAGTCTAGAAAAGTGGCATACTTGATATCCTGCTGGATCAAAAACCCAATCCTGTGCATGACACTCTGAATCTCCCCCAGCAATTTGTCCACTCTCTTCCGGTTTGCCGGCCAAGTGACCGTCTGCCAAGAGAACTCGCATCGCGGCGGCTTATTCCCTCCGAAATGTAGAGATTTTTCTGAGATTGATACCTGCGGCTGTAGCTTCTCATCCATTTCCACGAGATGTCTGCCCAGTATTGCGACTAGTCCAGTCTCTCGACATGGCCCATAGAGCTGGCCGAGACAGGACTTGCCAAGAGCTCCGGATTCGGTCAATGAACGAATCGTTCCCATTAGTCCGCGGAGATGGAACATGTCGATTTCCATCAGTTGGATATCGCGCGGGGCATCGCGGATGGAAGAGAGAAGTCGGTTGGTGAGAGAGATTACGGCGAGGATGCTGATGGGGATTTCAATTCCGGACATTTTGGTTTCTCTGTCCACGTCTGAAGCTACTGAGGAGATAGGGTTGGCAGGTTAGGTTGGCAGGGCATACGTGTTGGTGGTTTCACAGTGGGATGCTTGCCAAAAAAAAAATTAGAATGTGTCTCGGTCAGGTAGGAGCGGAGCCTGTTCTAGTAAAGTTGACAAAAATGCCCTTCAAAATGCCTTGGCGCCGCTGCCGGCGCTTATCCAGCCAAATCGGTGTCTAGCCCACTCCAGAGATGCACGAGCGGCATCACTTCGCAGCCTTATCAGTCAGCCTGGGCTAAAAACAGGATAACCCCAGAATCGATCCGGTTTCCGCTCCCTAACTCTGCATTAGGGCAGCCTTCTGAAAATGTCAACCAACCAACCAACCAGATCCTCGAATCGGATGGGAAGAGCGTCGTTCCCAGTTCTCAGGTTTTGGGTCATATCAGCACGCCAACATGAATATCCCTGTAGCCAACTACCAACGGGATCCCCATTCAGCCAGACCGCCGCATATGACATGGCCCTTTTGACATTGCGGGAAATCGACTTGATGCCATTTACATCTTCGGCCATTGCAGTTAGCGCACGTTGGTACAACCCCACGCTATTGGCTAGGAGAAGTTCACAGCAGGTAGCAGTCCGGTTAGTTCATCTCATAGTCCAGCAATAACCATCTATCCAAAGTGAATGTTTCCAGATACTGGTTCTGACACAGGTAATATGCATGCTAGTGTAAAGTATAACTTTCATCTTCGCGGTCGGCTACTGTTAGAGGCACGGCATCTTTGATCTATGTTGCGAAAATGGGTTGTATTGTATGTGAGCTTGATTGTTGTTGCTTAAATGTTCTCTTCCGGACGCTAAAGTACGGTGATCTCAAGCCGATCCGGAAAGGCCCCGTCTAGAGGTTGCAAAGGTGTCTAGAGGTCGCAAAGGTGTCTAGAGGTCGCAAAGGTGAGCCTGAAATCCTCCGCAGGAGTTTCCCGTCCTCACCCCGTCTTCTCCATGATAGAGCGTTGGACTAACATTGCTCTTAAAAGTTGATTAGACAATTTCTATGAAATAGCCAAAAATTATGCTTTTTTACAACGTCATGCACAACGTTGGCAGGACCTGCGATCAAGGCGAGAAACTCCATGTGGTGTGGATTCAATACGCCCCACCTCATCCATCGACTTATTGGCTGACTTGTGGCCCCTATAAATCCATAGTGAGTGGACACAAGAAACTTTAGAATAAAACTAGCCACTACGCTCACTGTGTATCAAAATAGGAGAAAGAAGCCAGTCGCGATATTTTATGCGAGAACAATCTCGGTCCACACCTTGCCAGGGGGGAGGAGAGAATCTATCCTGTCTTGGAAAATAAACCCAAGGGCCTTCCGCTCGGAAACGTGGGCCCCTCGAGAAATTAGCATAGCCCAGAAGAAAGGTCGGCGGGCCTCAACCGGAAGTCGTCCTTTGCCAACACAGGACTTTTCACCCGTGGAGAGGAGTATGAGGTCAAACGGGCCGTCCTGCTGCTGCACGTAGGCTTGGTCGTCTACAAACAGCGCACCGCACACTGTATCGTCACGGTCAAATATTGTTGCACATCCGCTCTCCGAGGAGGGCTCGAGCCTCGGGCATCTGACCAAGTACGTCCGGAACCGGAGAAGGTGATAGCCATAAACCGGGTAGTTGTTTTTCGGAACGTTCATGGGTGCTGTTGCAGAACGCTCCGTGCTGACAACTTGGAGTATTTGTTGTCTCGCGGTTGGATGTGGGCTCTCCGCGCCTAGTTCGAGCCCTTCCAGTTCTAGCTTGTCTGGATTCTCAGGATTGTTGTTGTCCCAAACTCGGCTAACTTCGGCGGTTTCGGGAGCTTGTTTGTACCAGGTAATGAAAGTGTGTCCGTGGTTCCATTCGGCCATTGACAAGGTGTCTTCTTCCGGTATCCATCCATGCGTATAACCTGACCAGCCTGCCCAAGACCAACTAGGAAATGCGGGCCGGCGACGGACTGGGCGAGTACACGAGTGGTAGAAGAGGATACTGGCATCAAAATACGACGTGAGCAAACCTTCCAGAATACCGCTTCCCAGTTTACTCGCAACGCGTCTCGTGATTCCAGCCATGGCATCCAAGACGTCGTTGTCGTCCGTGATATCCCGGCCGCTGAATCGTAAGAGGATACGGACGTAGCTGGCAAACGTCTGCGTGCTGCTCATCTCGGTAAAAGGATGTATATCTTGCGTTTCCCCCAAGTGCGCGTTCAATTCCTGGGGAAAATCGTCAAAGAGCGTGTCTTCACTCCAGACTGACTTGGAGCAGCGGAAAAAGACCTGAGAGTCGAGAAAGATGAGACACCGGTGGGATAAGAGAAGCTCTTGATATCTGCAAGACCAGATGTTAGCATACATGGGTGGAGGACTAAAAACAATTAATGTCTTTTGAAGGTTTATACATACGTCCAACCGCGAGTCATGTATTTTGTCTCGTTGAGAAGAGTGTACAGCGTGCTCGCGGTGGCCATTTTAACGCCACGTCTGACCTCCTCTGACAATTGCGTGATAGTCCGGGTGTGGGGACGGAGCCCGGGAAGGCCGGCATTGTTGTCGGATCCGAAAGCGGCCACGATGGTAAGAACAGAACCTTCAAAAATCAGGTCCATGTGCTGGAGGCCCCATCTCATGGCAGCTGCATCATTTTGGTCCATACACACGCTGTCGACCCAGAGATATCTTTCTCCCATGCGAGAGACCAACTCGATGGCATCCGCGATGGTCAGGGGATACACTCTTTCCCGCTCCATTGTAGCTGCCTTGAAATCCTCCTCGTAAAACGGGTTGGTCAGAAATCCATTTGACATCCAGGCCGAAAGTCGCTCGGATGCACGCCACGATTTCCCCTGGCCCCATATATAGCTCAGCGCGACATAGCGACATTTCGGAGGTGCTGTGACAATCCTTTTATCCACGACGTCGAATACCTTGAACCAAGCCGGTTGCGATGGCTCGGTTGGATTAGCCATGATATCTGTCGTCGTGGGACAGCACGGTCCATCGTCTCCATGAAGGTCCTCGCAAAGCGAAAGCCACTTTTTGATCAGCGCGACGTCTACTGTCGAATTCATGCCTCTCCCCGTCCAGTGAACAGAGGCGGCTGGGGAGGAGTAGGATATCGGACACAGAAAGACCAGGCGTTCCTGGCTGTAATCCGAGTGAAACCCCCTGCTGGGATTCCACTTGATCGTCATTGGCATATTCGCGTGGAACATCTTGCCGTCCCGATGAGCCGCCCACAGGAGGCGGCATAACGGACAGCGTCTCTTTGTTTGAATCATCTCCACCGTCCCGAGCTCCAATTCTCCAGAAACCTTGTGTCGGACATTATGGTCGAGGACTAGGGGGAGCCGCTCGCAAGTGCGGCAGAGCTTGTCAGGCTTGTTTTTCTTGCCACCTGCCATGATGACCCAAGGAGTGACAATGTATTTTTATGAGTCTAATATGACAAGAGAATTGACAAGGTTGTCAAAAGAAGTCGAGAGATGCAAGTTATGTTTGCACAGATATTTCACTTTTGAATGAGGCCAGACTGGTCGGTTGCGATGTTGCTATTCCGTACAGCCCGACGTTATTTTGGGTACTGTTTAGCGGGTGAGTCATATCTCTATGGCCGTCACCATTTGATTGGGCTTTCGTAGTTATTATGTCAGCAAAAATAAATATTGCATTGTCAACCCACTTTCAAGGAGCATGCGCCCTCTGTTTTCTTCGCATCTAGCATCGAACTTTAACCCGTTGTTGTGTACCGCGCCGCAGATGCGAGTAGCTGAGGCCCAGTTTAAAATTTGGCCTCTTTTTGCTCTATATAAAATTTCTTTCAGAATTCCCTAGCTGCTCCATGCGGCGAGATATTCTGGAATGAAGAAAAAAGAGAAATACGTGATGTTGTGCCAAGTTTTGCCAAGATTTAGCGCGAAATTCAGGTCGTCCGTTCTCTTTTACACGAAAAATTCAAATCAAAGAGCATAGTTGCAAGACTAATTTAGTTTTTTTTACACTACAAAAAACCTTTAGGTAATACTTTAATATTTAATTTATCCGTTTTATTTACTTATTGGTTTAAAGGTGAAATATTATCACTGATTACCATTTTATTTATAAATTATAATAATGTTAAAGGTTACTTAAAATTAATTTATAATAATAGATTCCTTGTTGCTTATTACCCTCTTAAGGGCCCTTGCTTTTCTTTAATACTTAATTTTTTTTTATCGCGGTTAGGAAATGCTAAAAAAATATCGGTGCAACGTTATACTCAGCGCTTGTAACAAGGCCCCACGGCAACAAGACCTTCCTCTGATCAGTACGGTACGAAGTCGTTGCCAAATACAGAGCGCCGCAGGCCCAATCGCAGGTTGCGGCCGGAAGCGGGATGCCGGATCCGGAATCCGGATCCGGAACATTGTCAAGATGCAGGATGTGGCCGGATGCAGGTTGCGGCCGGAAACGGGATGCCGGATCCGGAACGTTGTCGTACTTGACGGAATGGAAGCTGCTGGATCCGGAGCCTGTAATCTAGTATAAGAAGGCTAGTGGCCGCCCTTCGATCAGAGGGAGGCTGTCAGAAGCACAGCACCTTGAATCCAGTGTTTCTTGAGTATTGGTTGTATTGTCTTGGTCGTCGGCTTTTTGGCAGTGCCAGAAAGCCCCCTTTTGTAGACCTCTTTGTATGATCCACCTGGCAACTAGCTTACACTGCCTTGGTGGCTTAGTGGTTAGATTGCTGGCTGTGCCAGGCATCCTCATGCAAGCTGACTATAGTGCCTGGGTTCGACCCAGGGGTTAAACCTCTATCTTGTTGACAATGTGGTTGGGACCCCTTTTCTTTTGACAATCACAACAGTGGTACAGCGCTTTTAACAATTAAGAGTCTTATTCGCTTAACGTAATGTAACGACTTAGTGCAACCTAAACCCTAGCGACTGTAACCAATAACCTTAACTAATAGCGAGTAACCAATCACTAGCTAATCCCACTCTCCTGGACGTCCCAGATTGCGAGATAGTCCGGCCCCTCCGTCTTAAGCAGATGTGCAACAGCAAAGTGTCCATTCTCCTCCGCCAGTTCAATAGCATATTCGAAACCAGTCCCGAGATGGCAGTTCCCTGTGGCCCCTGCATTCAGCAGCAGCTTAACCGTATCGAGTCGTCCATGCTCGGCGGCGCCTTCGATGGCATAGCGGCCCTCTTCGAAGGAAGGCATAGCATTGACATTTGCTCCTCTGGAGATCAGCAATTCAACGAGCTTAAGGTCGCCTGTTATCGCAGCGGCCTGAAGCGCCGTGACGCCACAGCGTAAGCCAGCCTCTGCATTGATATCAGCCCCTTGTTCGAGGAGAAAGTTAACAAGCTCGGTTTTGGAGGGACTTGGGCCGAGTCCACAGGCGCTTTGAAGAGACGTACGCCCAAATCGGTCACCGGGAAGCTCGTTGACGTTTGTTCCATATTCGAAAAGCATCTTCACCGCCTTCAGGTCTCCATTAGATGCTGCAAGTTGCGTCGGCGTGCAAGGTCTCAGTTCGTCAGGCGAGTCGTCAAATAGGTCTTCGTCGCACCAAATATAGTCGGCGACGGTGTTGTACTGTGTCTCAAGACATCTGGCGAGAGCTTTGTGCCAACCGTGGTATATGACTCCGTGAAGAACAGAGCTGGGCTTGCCTCCAGGGCGGTTCACGGCAGCGCCCGCATCCAGGAGCCTTTCGCAAAACGCTTCCCCCTTTCCATCATGAGAGCTAACGAAATAGTTGCGGCAAAAGGCTTCCAACACTGTCAGCCCATTGGCGACTGCAGGTGGTGCAGAGATGTCGGCCCCGTGATGGAGCAAAAGGTCGGCAGTCTCGTATGGGTATTCGGACTCCATGGCTGCCTGTAGTGCCGTTCGCCCCCCATCCGGATGCGCAGCGGCATTGATGTTCGCGCCCCTGTGGATCAAAAACGACACCATATTTTTGTATCCCCAGCTCGCGGCCTTTTGGAGAGGATTCCACTGTAAACCGGGCGTATCGATATTGGTACCAGCTCGCAGAAGGATGTCTGCGAGGACAACATTTTGCGCATCCTGACCCGCCACACTCACAAGAGCCTGCATCTTCTCCTTCGGGTCGTGTTGGTACTCAAGAAATCTCGTCATCATTTTACTCTGCTGGGTTAAAGATGCACGAGTAAGGAGCCCGGGTTCTGTTGCACTCGCTCCATGATGTAGTAGGATATCGACATAGTGCCATCTCTGCTTTTCCAGGGCGGTTCTGATAGGGAGCTTGTCGAGTGTGAAACCGTTGGGGTCTACTCCCCACTCAAGCAATGTGGTTGTTGCCAGAAACCAACCACGAATGATAGACTCCTCCAGTACCTGTTCTAATTGGCGCTGTGAAACCCCGTTCGGCTGCTTGTTGACATATGATGCGAGATCGTGTGATCCTAGGGACGCAGCCTCTAATAAATCCCCGAGGAGTACACCAGGAAATGCAGGTCCCATATGTTGCCTCAGTAGGTCGCATGTGCGTTTGCAGTGCAGTGAAGCCCATTGCTCCATAGACTTTCCTTCGATTGGGAATGAGAGACTGGGGTTGTAAGCCAAGAGGATGGCAACAAAATCCGGTTTTTTTCTGAGGACTGCGCGCCTGAAAGGAGTGCTCTTTTCTGCCGCTACGTGGTACTGCTGACAGTTGGCGTTTATGTCCGCCCCAGACTCAACAAGAAACTTGACTCTCTCGATGTCATCGTCGCCTGTGGCTACGAAGAGAGCAGTTTGTCTATAGTAAACCATGAAATCCACGGAGACACCCTTGTCCAGCAATATTTTGGCCAAATCGAAGAGGTTGGTCTTGACGAAATGATGGAACAGCTCGCCGCACGCACTTGTCTTGAAATAGGTCAGGCCAACCTTTGCGAGAACGCGCTTTGTGAACGCATGGTCGCCGATTAAAGCCACACTCTTGAGCACACTGCCAAACTCCAAGCCGCAGTTTAAGAGGAAATCCAGCAAAGTGACTGACTTTATTCGGATAGCGGACTCGAATAGCGTCTTTGCGAATGCGTGGACAGTAGGTGCTTGTATCTCCATGAATCGCGCCAGAAATTCGGAGTATTGTTCCTTGATGATCCACTGAAGAAACGCGTCCATTTGTTCATTGCTGAGGCCATTGTTTGAAGCGAAAAATGCCGTCAACGCAAACAGGGCTGGTAGCGTGCTAGATGCCGGGGATGCAGGATCCAAAATCTGGCCTAGCTTCTGGTTGAGATCACCCGCTCGCCGCTCCGGGACATAACCCTGGAACTGTGTAGCGATCTCGGCAGCACTTTGTATAGAAGCAAGTTGAGCACCTGAGCCCAGGAGGCCGGAGAGCGCAATCCGCCTGTCGGTGAGACTCGACGAGGTCACCTCCCGAGATTGCCCTTTGGCTAGGGGAAAGGAAAGCCGCCAACATGCGCTTCCTGTTACACCGGTTGACATTAGAATGCGACAGATATAGGGCACTGCGATACTTACCAGTTTGTCGTTCTACCTGAGCCAAAAGATTGAACCATGGCAAATCCGCGGTTAAGCCCTGGCCCACGGTCCAGTTGAGGCGCTCATCGAAGATGGTGAGGCCTACCGAGCCGGAAAGAAAAGAGTCGAATCTCGCTCCACTCGGGGAAACCCGAAAAACTGAATCAACGTTGGTGTGGATGAGAGCTGGGTTGGCCGCTAAGATCGCCTCGCCGTTATCTCCTTGACTGTAAGTCTTCAGCCGGACTCCTTGCGGCGATCATTATTACATACTGAAGATGGCATCTGAGTCGCAACTGACTGAGATATCCCCTGGGCTCGGCATCTCCCACGCCAGGTTCGAAACAAACGAAGCAAACTCGGCTGCTCCAGGAGGAGAAAGAGTCCATGAATTGCCGATTACTGGGTCAGCAAGACCGGCAACGCCGTCCGCCGGCACATTCTGACTCGCATTCAAAGGCAGTTGTTCTACCCCGAAGCTCGCCTGCGGGTTCGGTGGATGCATGCCGGTGGCCGGTGGCGGGGGCGTTCGAACGGTGATCCTGTGGTTCTGGTGATGGCGTTGCCCGCTCTCTTCAGTTGCGTCAGAGAACGACCACATTATTTTCCCAAATTGAGTCAAAGACACTCACGTTGCGACGATCTCTTAGTCACCCCAGATTTCACAGCACGTACGCGGGCAGTCCCGCGAGTGATGCGACATTGAGGAAGCGGTTTGCCGTGAAGACACCATACCGACGGCTTCCCGAGGGCGTCACGCTTCCGTGTCTCCTCTTCGATGAAGACCCACTCGTCCTCCTTGACGTTCTTGAGACCCTGGAAACGATATTTGTACTGTCTCTCGCTGCAAGCGGTCAGCATCGGTCTAATTTAGAGCGTTGTGCCTTCGCGGTTGTGGTATGAGGGCCGACGTACCTTGCGGTGAATCCATACTTCTTCGTCATTTCGGCAGCGACCTCTCGCAATGTTTTGTTCTGCGTAATGAACAAGCTGCGAATCTCGTCTTCATGCGCTTCCCAGTCGAGGGAAGCACCGTCATCTTCGGCAGCCATGGTTAGGATCGAGTAACTGTGGTGCTAATGAGGGCCTTCAGAGACAAGATGAATGGGAAAGAGAAAGATTGTTGAGGGAGGCTCTAGGGGACGGAAGATTTTGGTCGCGGCGTGCGACATCGAAAGCATGTCTGGCGGGATGGTGGGGTGGGGCCACCAGTTTGTCCTTTTGTTGTACTTTTAGTTTACTGAGGCAACCAATGAAGAAGCGGATGCCAAAAGGACATTTTCGGTGAGTGTGCGCAGCAGAGCGGCGGTGCTGTGTGGCTGCAGCACTTTCAAACCTGACGATTGGACCAATTGCCGACCCGCAGCCAATAGGTCAATCTGGGCCAAAAATGCAAGATCGCATAATCCGTAGATCGAAGCGCTTCATACACATTTTGAACCGGCTGGTGTATTGGTGGAATAGCCTTGATGTCAACAGGACCAAGCTGAGGCGGAACCGGGTGTTGTTTATTCACCATGCACTGTCCAGCCGTTCTGTCCTCCCGTGAAATGTCCTCAATCTAGACAGACTCCATAGACTTTGCTAAGTAATAGGTACCTGCAGAGACCCATTACCTCCAGTCAGAAACATAGTATTGGGTATGCCCAGCACAAGACTTTCTTTAATCTGGGCCGTCGTTGCAACACCTCGGGAAAATGAGACCAATGATAGACCTCTCCAAGCAGACCGGCGAATACCCAGAGGTACGTAGCTGTCCGCCCTCTTGTCATCTTTTGGGTTAGGTGTTTCGATAAAAGGGCGAGAGTAAAGATAGTCCAAAAGGACGAGACGATGATCCAGAAGCACAAACAGAAGCCATTCTTCTTCCTAAGCCGCCTTGATTCCGCATAGACTATATAACAACATGCGATTCCACAACCGAAGACCGAGTCGTGCTCGCTCAGTATCTCTTCCATCCACGACCTACCATTGCTACATTCCCATATATGAGCCATTCCCTGTTACCGCTACCCGAAATGCACGACTCATTATCCTCGTTTTCCTCCACTGCCGTAGAGCCATCCGGGTCTTCATTCGTAATAGTCGCCGATACTACATCGTAAGCCCCAAGCCCTCCCTCTAGTCCGGTTCTTAAACGATCATTACTTTGCCACCGGCACCACTGCCCAAAAGCGCCATGCCACCAACACGACCGATAGAGCCACTAACACCTTCCACGCATAGCAATGACAACAAGAGGAGCACCAACGCACAGACATTTCACACTGGAAACAGGAATCCCAGTCCCTCCCCGAGATCCAAAACCAAGCAGCCTTCACACATGTTGATGCGTTGGACGCATGATTTCAAAGAGGTACCTGTCAACGAATGGCTTCAGAACCAGGACAAATATCAGTCGTAACAGTTCAACTAAAGATTGGAGATCTCATATTCTAGGTTTTCTTTTTTAGGTTAAATTGATTTTCTATCTAGCACGTAATAGTTTAAGATAATTTCACGGTGAACTAACTTATTGATTTGCAGTTTTGTAGCGCACGCACGACTATATAGTGTGTTCTGACAGCACGTGCCTACGGCAGATGTGTAGGCCAGAAACGGTGTAGGATAATCCAGCATCAACCCAGTTTCCGTTCACCGGTTCTGCAGGAGTGCAGCCTTCCAAAAATGCCACCCAAAGGCGAGGAAAGGCTACGTGAGCAGGCCAAGGCAAGGATACAATGCCATGTAAGGGTGCGGAAGTGGAAGTGCCCTTGTTGTCCAGTTGGTTCCCCTGTTCTGCTGGTTGAGCTTTAGTCGCTTTCCAGTTCTACATGTATATACTCCAAACCAAAACTTTTACACCCAAATTTGGCCGCTCTGGGAAAGTTTCTGGTAACAAAGTCTATAGCATGGTTTCAATTATATGCAATTAATCTAGGGACGTGCGCGGGGTTTAGGCACGGCATCCCACTATGGTCCCACGATCAATTCAGCCGACACCAGAGTTGGGAAGGGAGTTGTATAGCGCACTGTTAAGAAAAGAAAATCGCCGCTGGTGAGAAGATGGAATATATTGTTCCCAAGCTGGACTAAGCGTAGCGGCTTTACGCAGCACATAAGCGAGAATGTCACGACGCGGGGATGGACCTTCTTGGGAAACGCATATATGCTGGCAACCTCCTCGGCTGGCCATTTCCTTCCTATTGCAAACCTCGTGCAGATACAGTGCTCTACTCGCTGCTCTCTGAAAAGTCGCAATGAGGCTCTCATTCTCAATCTTTTCTCTGCTGGCGACTACCGCCCTGGCAGCGCCAAAGCCATCGGACCTAATCCCCACTGCAGACTCCCCGACGGCAACCATCCTCTTTGACATTGACGGCAACGAAGCTCGCGCCAATTTCCGTGTGCCGATTCCTGGAAAACAATCCACCAACAACCAGCGACTCCTTGCGTTGTCTGTTCAAGCTGTCAACAACCTTGCAACTGGCCAAGACAAAATGGATGTAGTCTGCCAAGCATTTTCAACGAGCGGGGAAAGTTTGGGGAAGCCGTTTGATCTCCGCACCCGCGTGGTATTGTCGGGGGATGAGAGGAAACAGGTTGTGGTTGGGGCGATTGAATGTCGTATAGTCAAGGGGGGATTGGGTGGTCGGACATGATACATTGAATCTGTGGATTTGATCTCATCGAGTCACCTGGGGCCGGGGCGAAGATACGAAGGAGAAGGGGGAAAAGAAAGGAAAAAGCGAAAGGGACTACACCCTAGGTAGCTGGCTGCTACGACGGGATTACGAGGTCCAAGCTGAGAATTCTTAACATGGTAACGTTATGAGTTTACCCTTTACCCTCTGCCGATTCTGTCTGTCGGTGTGTCCTTGGCATGAGGACGTTCACAAGGACGAGCCCTCGGCTCCGAGTTGCGCCGGCCGAGCGCCGTCTTACAACTTCTTTAAACCCCCCCTTGGTTGTTAAATGGTGAGGTCCACTGCTTTCAACTAGATAATCCTAACTTCAAGCCCTTCTCCTGCATTCTCCAGCCACCTCTACTCGCTACAGCAACATTGAACATGCTCGACCACACCGGCATCTTTGTCCCCGCGGCTCAGCACGCCCAAGTTGTAAATTGGTATGAAACTGTCCTCGCTCCCCTGGGCTACAAGAAATTCATCACCGAGGGCCCGAATGAGGATGTGACTGGTCTGAGCGATACCGGAATCCACGCGGACTGGTGGGTCGTGTCCACCACCGAGACACTCACCGACAAGCCCAAGATGCATCATGCTTTCAAGGCGAAGGGTGAGTTACCTGATGAGAACAAACTGTCCAAGATTAAATAGTTCCCTCTGACCTGAGTTTAGACCGCGCTGCTGTGGATGCCTTCCACGCTGCGGCAATGACGATTGGGTCCAAGGATAATGGCAAGCCGGGGGTACGGACCCAGTATCACCCGACCTACTATGCTGCGTTTGTGTTTGATCCGTTGGGACACAATATTGAGGTTGTGTGCCATTCGGAGACGTCAAGCTAGTGCACTGTATGATATATACAGACTCCTCTCTACCGGCAGTCCTTGTGCATCGGTCTTATTGGATGGTGCTGATGCCCTGAGACCATGAACCGAGGACGTGGTGGCAGAGTGGTCTAATGCGCAAGACTAGAAATCTTGTTCCTTCGGGAGCGTCTGTTCGAATCAGGCCCACGTCGATATCTTTGCGTGCTGGGTGTGGGTCGCATCTCTTTTTTTCTTTTTTCTCCCCGATTCTCATGACGGGATGCACTGAGCCCAGCAGCTTGGAGTGCCCGGTCAACCAACCATTCTCCAAAAGCCGCCTTCGCTGCATGCAGGTCTACGCGACATCATCTCATTGGACAACACTTTTGGCGGATTGGCTGTGAGAATCCGTCCTGTAGGCCTCAGTAGGGCGTCGGCTGTGGGCCTCAGTAGGGCGTCGGCTGTGGGCCTCACTTACAACCAACCAGGCAACAAGAGTCAACAGCCTGACGTGATCTCCACGGAGACTGGAATGTGTGACTTTTTGATATCGATGCCTTGTATCATAGAACAGCATGCACCATTTTTTGTATAAATTCTTCGTGTCTGTTCCCAACAGTCTCAACGGTAGACCCCTCACATCCCCACCGAAATATCCTCCTCACAACAGAAATGCAAGTTTACAAGGCACCCACAATGCAAGACAGGTTCTACGCCGTAGCCGTTGGCTGCAAGCCCGGCATTTACAAAAGTTGGGCGTACGTTGTTACTCTCTTCCCCCTGCACACAACACTAACATGAAGAAAAGTGAAGCTCAACCTCAGGTCAGCGGATACAGTGGTTGTCTACACAAGTGCTTTAAAACCCTCGCCGAAGCAGAAGATTTCATGCAGCGCAATCAAAGAGCCCAGACAGAAGTCGACAACCTCTTGACAGAATCGGCAGAAAGGCTAGGTGCCCTGTGCCTTGACCCGGGAGTACGTCCAGTCAGCTCCATGCCCAAGACAGAGGTGCAGAGCGTCGAGTCAACTACGGCTGTGCACAATGAGATGCAGAGAGAGGAACCGAAAATGGGGGATATGGAGACCACCCAGGTTCGGGGCCGGGCTCGGGGTCGGGGTGGCAGACCGCGTGGTTGGCAGAAGCCGGCGCAGAATGTGGATATTTCCGTGGCGCTCAGGGTTCGTGAGCAGCCCAGACGTGGCCGGGGTTATCCAAGAAAGGTCTCAGAGGCTCCTTAGTAATTTGCGACTGGTGATGTGTTGTTACTAGAGTTTATCATCACAGTGTGTGCTACAGTTCGCTTGAATGCGCATCCACCATGTTTACCTACCTGTGCAGCTTTCATCATTATTATTTTTCGTCCGAAACAACGTGCCAAAACACGACAAACTGCCGACCGGCACTTGACGCGATGACGCGTTGGTGGCCGAAGAATGATTTCCGCAGTTCCGGCGCCGGCAATATAAGTGTTAGGCTATTCCTCGGCGCCAGTACCCCGCCTACTTGTACCTGTATATCTAGTTGAGCCATCAGCGAAAACATGTCTAACAGGTGAAAGAAAGTTACCAACCCACTTTTTTCTTGTCTATTTCTAGTTGAACAAAGGCCAGGTTACGAAAATGCGCTATTTCATCGTCGCCGTATGGCTCCTTCGCACCGTCTCGGCAGCGTGCAATGAAGCCTCCCTCCGTCTCGCGACCGACCGCTACGTCGCCTCCCAAAGCACCGGCAGTCTAACCTGGCTTTCTGAAATCCTCTCCAACACTACCACGTTCCTCGAAAACGGCAAGACCCAGGCTATATACTCGGCCAATTCCTCTCTCTCTTCTCCCCTCTCTGTCGATCACCGTCATACCATCCTTGACACGACGCAATGCGCCTCCTTTACGAGTCTGGTGTCAACCAATCCTGTTTCCCCAAGAGTGGTGGGAACCCAACTCTGGCTTGACCCTTCCGGGGGAACGATAACAAAAATCGACCGCATCACCACCACGCCTGGGGATTGGCTTTTCAACGCCACCGGAACATTATACTATTCCCTCCGGGAAGACTGGGGGGTGATTCCCGTTGCGCAACGAGATTCCCGAGCGGTCATTAAAGCTGCGGCGGATGCTTATCTCGATGTTTTTAAAAATGCTTCCGTTCCTGTGCCCTGGGGAACGCCCTGTGCGAGACTCGAAGGCGGGGCATATACGGGAAGAGGACTAGCGAACGATACGTGTAACCTCGGAGTGATTCAGTCTTATGATATGCCGAATCGGCGCTATGTTATCGACGAGACAGTTGGCGTGGCGAGTTTGTTGCTGGAATTTGGGAGTATTGGGAACGCGCCGGATAGTCATCTTTTCAGGGTCGAAGGGGGAAAACTGAGGTATATTCATACCATGACGTACTGTGCGGTTAAACCAAACTGTGGGTTTGCCATGCCCGGGGGAGGGGGGAAGGGCAAGGGGAAGAGGAGGCGTTGAGAAAAACAAAAGGATCTGTTTTGGCTTGACATGTTATTTATTGCCTTTGTACACGAACCAATGCCAACGTATCTCAGGTTGTCTTCATGGACAATTCGTCCAGCCTTCTACTTTGGAATGCCTATATCTGTTACTAATGGTTGATACTGAGGATATTTTCAGGGAGATGTCTTTGCTACCTAGTGAGCGTCGTGTCAGAAAGTAGGGGTTCCGGCCGAAGAGCCGGAATGCGCATGAAGAAAAAGTGTGGCCAGCTGAGCTGAATGGAGTTCAAGGAACTGGAGCTAAACTGGCGGGGGATGGTGATGGGGCACGCGCCGGGGCATATGAACGATTATGTTGGATTTGAATAATCATGAGGTCTTTTCGGAACGGGGGTGCGTTGGAGTATTGAATGACAGATAGAGTTGGCTTTGGCTAGGCCTTGAGAGACAGAATGTATTAGTCCTTCTCCAGAGGGCTTGGATAGCTGGATTCCTCATCTCCAACCTGAGGTGATAAGAGGGAGTAGAGTACTTCTGCCCCCACGGAAAGTGAAACAACTTGACCGGGAGAGTCCAGCGCTCTCGTCCTTGCCCAGGACCCAGTGGGTAGCTGTGTGTCATTATAATCCACAGCCAGGCCAACAATACGGTAAAAGTCTGATGAAATAGGGCCCCCCTCCATCTGACACCTCAGTTGGTCTCTTTTCGTCCATCTGAGCACAAGCATGATGCCTGTTTCCGGAAGGCGGCAGACGATGTCCCTTGCCCTCAAATTTCCCTTGGCAACACCCAAGGAACAGCCGTGGGTCTTCCAATCCAGCGGCATCAGCTGGTACAGCCTACTCTCGCCCTTGGGGCAGTGCCCAAGGCCACCAGAGATACCCCTGTGAGCTTGTATGAGACCCCAGGCGAGTTCACCATCGTCCTTCATCCGATAGGTGGCTTGATAGGGCACTCCAGCCAGGGAGAGAACGCCCAAACAGGGCGATTCTACGTGTTTTCTTTGCAGCAAGGTGCGAAGGAGCCGCTCGTTCGCTTCCATGTCGACGCCTTGTCTTCCGTTCTTCCTCATGCAAGCAGTCCAATTGTCTGCCTCGGAAAGACTAGCGATGCACTGCGTTGGCGTCGGTCCAATATGCGCAATCACCCCTACAAGTCTCAGGGGAAGCCAGAGTTGCACGTTGCATCTCAGACCAGGACGCGGCGCCAACTCGCTCGGGCCTCCAAGAGCGTTCATCATGAGCAAAGCAAGCCCAGGAAGGTCAGATTGAGTTTGGTCGGTGTTTTGAAGAAATGTCAATGTGTCTGACCACACCTCGAAGAGAGACTTTTCGTAATCGACAGGAAACCCATAACAGTCATCGGCAAGACCAGCCAGGCCGTAGATCTTGTCGCGCGGGTTTCGGCACAAGGCGTTGTGATGAGTTTCGAGTAATGACCGGAGACTGTGCGAGCCACGGAATTTTCCTCGGAGCTGCTGGTCCAGGCGAAGAGGGCCGGTGTCTTCCAGGGAAAATTCGGGAAGATGGCTGTCCCACAAAATATTTCTGAGTTGCGTATCTGACGAACGGACGGTATCGATGAAGCTTTCCCACTCAAGTTCGCAATCCTGAGGCTGGAACAAGTCGTTGACACCAGACGTGTCTGAACCGAACCGACGGATCTGGTAGCATACTTGAATCTGGGTCGCCTTACCGATCTCTTGTACCACCCACAGTCGTTCCCAGTACCCGTCCTCGGAGAGCAACTTGATTACCAATAGCTCCATCGCCTCGTCCTCGTTGATGTCGCTCAGCAGTAGGTTCTTGTATCTGGAAAAGGAACGGTCAGCCCTTGTTGCTCCTGGAGTGGTTTGAGCACCCCGTTGTATTTTCTTACAGCTAGGCCAGCACGCATCAGCGGATAGCACGCAGCGCAAGCTAGGGCATTGCCTCTTACCAGAGCTGGGGTTATCCTCTTGGTTCCCAGCCAAGCAATGACGGTAGTAGCTCGGAAATAGATGTGAGGCATGATGCGAATCTGTCTGTTTTTCTCGTGCACGTCATCTTGGTTGATGCAGATGGCATCGATCCAGAAAAGACAGTGGGGTTTGCAGCGGCGCAAAAAATGGATGGCGTCGTATAGGTTCCTGGTGACGTAGAACTTCTTTCCGTCGACCAAGATCAACTTTTTTTCGGATTCGTCACCCCACATGTAGGAAAGAGCTTGGTAGCGAGGCCGGTCGCTGAAGTTGACGTGAGTGAGCCGACATTGTAGGGCCGTGACGTTCCGTGAAGCCTCGACCGAGAGCAATCGAATGCAATCCTTGGACGGATCAAGCGGTGAGTATACAAATGGCGCGCGGCCATCGGCGTTGACAACGAATTGATTCATGCTTGCCAGTGCGGAAACCACAAAGTCTGGGATTCAATGCTGCAAAGCCATCTAACAAAGTGCGTTGCGGGGTTTTGGGCTTCACCCCAGGCAGCAACGTTGGCACAACAAACCGTCAATGCTTAGTCCTCTCCGGTCGAGAAACCGACCAATCGCCTGTGAGCAAGTTGGCAGGGGTTGATTGGCAAAGTGGTTGACAAAAATAATAGAGACTGCAAAATGCGGTACGTGGACTTGTTGCTAACAGTGGTCTTAACAACTCGTCCAGCTTCTATTACTCTACCACTAGGAAATCTTTAATAGCGCCTTCCGCGATTCGAACCAAGTGAACGTTATTAGGAGAGGAGGACCTGTTCAAAACCTTTCACCAACCACACAAATTGACCCCGAGAAGACATAGACTAGCGGCGACGTAGTTTGAAGCTACGGAAGTTGCAAGATCTGCGTATGGAATGGAGCTGGCACGGGCTAGCGGATTGTGCCTAGACGATCCAGTGAGATCGCAGGTTGAGCCGCCGCCCGGTAGAAGACACACGAGCTGTCGCCCTGTCCGTTCTATCCCTAGGTGGCCCATATCAAGACAAACAAATCGCTATCATGGATCCTCCCGCGGCCATAAGTTCCGTTCCCAGGTCACGAATTATAGCCGTTATGGGTGCTAAATTTGGCTCTGAGCGACGACGAATAGCAGACAGTCTAGTTTACGGGTTTGATGGGCGGAGTGAATGAGCTTCTCGAGTTGGAGCCAGATACCCATGTCTAAAGTTGTCGGCTCAGATGCAGGGCAGTTTATCTTGACACGATACGCCAGTCCTTGAGGGATACCCTGTTACACCGGCTGCGGCGGAATGTATATTTCGCTTTGACATTGGGTGGATTGGAAGCCCTAATTCTAATATCTGATCGCTCGGTCAAGGTCTGTATCTTGTCTCGTAAGCTGTTGGTTGTGGCCGAAATCGCGGTAGTATTTTGCCGAAAGCTGATCTGGACCCCTTTTCCAATTCCAAACGAGCAGAAGCTCATAGGGCAGTGCTTTAAGTCGTGGGGGTTCGCGCGGTGATGCATCTGGCCTGTATTCCCAAGGAATTACAGCCTGGTTGTCTGCGACGAATCTGGGCATACGAAATTTCCTTTTTCGCTCGCAATCCTGACCTGGGGTGAACTAGGGTGAGCTGTGGCTGATTTGTCCTGAGCTTTCCCTGATTCTTCCTGAGCTAGGGTGATCCCATATGTGGCCGCTGCACAGCCTCAAAGGCCCGTTTTCAGTCCCCTGGCTAAAGTTTCCTTTCGATGAAAAGTAGGTGACGGGTAATCCATAGAAATAGCTCCCAGGCACCAATTCCATTTCCTCTGACAGAGTCGCCAACGAAAGCCGCAACGTCATCCGTCTGTGCTCTTATCTAGGAGATAAGTTTTATTTTCACTACTAGGGGATATATAGGCTCTCTTAGCAGCTCATCGATTTGTTCTTGGGAGACGTTGGCTTATGATAGGCTCTTATTTTCAATATCGGGGATAGAATTCCCGCTTCTCAAAATTCCTGCCACGTCGATATTCCTGCCTCTGTCGATACGAGTACGGATAGCACGTAATTTCTTCTGGGTTAAATTCCTGCTACATTCGCAGTTATTCTGACGGCAGAAAACTTACGCCCAGCGTCAAGACCCAATTCTCGACCCCACGCCCAAATCTTGTCTTTAAGATAGTACATAATATCCTAGCTTCAAAACTGGGACGGTATGTAATGTACCAGTGCATGATATAGCGTAGTACATATTATACTAGCACTTAGAATATACAGTACATGGTATCCTAGCGCAGAGTATAGCAGTACATACCGTACCAGCTTAGAATACACCAGCGCATAGCCTTTGTCTCGGACGAAGGGCTTGTTGTCGGCCGATGTAGAGGATAATAGAAGACGCTATCTCAGGAATTAGCATGAGAAAAACTTTTGGCCGGGATGACCGAACGCACATGTTCTACTGCTCCGAGCGCCGCGTTCATATTCCAGACGTTTTCATCGACTTGGAGATACAATCCTTCCAATACCAAGTCGAGCAGGATATACGGCTCATCGAGCACCGGCTTCCAGCCCCCGGATTGGAGAAATCGCTCAAGCCTGCTTCGAACTGGCCCATCTGCACCAAAAGCAACAGAGGGTCGCGGTGTTTTTGTGAGTGGTGTGCAAAAAGAATCCGGATCGATCGCAGGCATAGTCAGCCTGTGGTATAGCCCTAGTCCTTGTCTGGCCCCCGGGGACACGACACGCGCCTTGGTGGTGCACGATTCTCGCACCCTGCCCACCCGAAGCACTCACTGCATCAAGGTCTATTCGTTTGCAGAGGAAATGAAACCATGCGCGGGATCCGCCAGGACCAGAAACATTCCCAAAGCTGTGACTGACAGACTGCAGGCGCTCCTTTGTATCATTTGTTTCTTAGTGTTGCTGTGTGGGATATTCAGCGGGGCAAAGCTGTGGTGATGGAGTCAGGTAAGCTAAACTCCCCAAAAAGAGAAAATCCAGAGGGGGCTGGGCTGGCGGGGGCTGCCCTTCCTCCCATGCATCATACAACCCTCAGCCAGTTTACCAAAAACAAAAATGCTCAGCTCTCCTCCCCCTCCCGGCTAGCGGCCGTGTAACACAGCATGATGGTGACGCCGAGACAAGCAGGGTCAGCAACGCCGCGGTCTGCAGCCTACAGCGTTTGCGGGGGTTCTGACCTATCCGAGTTCAGAAGTCAATCTGCGGCTGGCCAAATGTCTATTGTTTTTACGGGACGGGCAAATGAGGGGGGGCTCGGGAGGTGGAAGCGGGGAATAGGGAACGGGTCGGCATTGTTGGCGCTCATTGAACGTAACTAAGGTGCTCCGATTGGAAGGGCTGGGAAAGAGCTTTGGTCAGACCGGTCAGGAGATTTTGTGTCTGGTTTGTTGGGGAGGCTGTCTCCGATTTTCGTTTGTCATTGGGATTGGGATTGACTGAGGAATTGAGGGCGGGGTTTGTTTGAAGCCAGTGCTTTTCGTCGTGCGGCTAGCTTATTGAGGTACCTATTTTTTGGCGCGTTTCTAATCCCTACAAAGGACAAGCCTCTGTTTGGCATAAGATTTGTGCAGGATTTTACTTATGCTGTATTTACTGTTATTTTACCCCAAAACTGCCCTCACCAACCCCTGGTCAGCTGAACCACCCCTAGCCACCTTGCTCAGGCGCTACTCAGGCGCTGCTCAGGAAATGATCAGAGAAACCGCCATATATGGTTTAGATGAGTGGGCAGTACTCCGCAGTTCAAATGGCAACTTTTCGCGCGGTCCCAGTTTTTGAGACACAGGTGGCCTAAAAGTGGGACCCTAACCCCTTCTCGCTCCTGTTCCCTTCCCCTCTAAGGTCACATAAAACCTAGTTTAAGTCCCCTATTAGTCCCCAATTTCTTCTTCCTCATTTACAAAAGGTCGGTAAATCTCACCCGCACAGTCAATTCACCTGTGCCGAGCCAATCCACGCATACACGCGGTGCAAGAGCCTTCGAGGTACCTGACTTCCAATCGCTTCGCTTCGTTCGTCCGTCGCTGACTATTGCAGACCGAAACGACGCCTCCTATAAGAGCGCCTATTCGCAACCCCAACGACTCCGGCTTCACCACCCGGTCCGTAAATACAAAGAGCGTGACGGACGAAGAAAACTTTGAAAGGGCGAAAGAGTGACCGTGGTTCGCACGTGACAACTACCAAGCCCATCCTCCAGATCAGTGTCGACTGGACAACCAACACTTAGATAGGTGCACAGGGGGGTTACGGAGACTGGTAGTCGTTGCTGACCTCGAATTCGCGATGACAGCAATTTGTCCACGGCGGGCTGGTAAACTGTGATAAGATTTTCTCAGGCTCCCCGACATGCCGAAAACAGCCCACGTGATTAACTCGTCGCCAAGGCTGTGGCGCTGTTCATAAATGGGGTATTTTCGATTCTCGACGACATATACGTGGTCTCTCCAAGCTGCCTTGCATCCATTTGACGGCTGATGTTGTTACAAAAGTTTTATATTCAACCATGGCCTCTTATCAGTATTCGAAACTACAGAACACCGACATTCGTCTCCTCGACCTTCAGCCTGGCGAGTTCGATGATGAGCTCAGCGCCACAATTCGTCCTGTTACGCTAAGCGACTCGATCGATCAGGCTGACGATAAGCGGCTATCTCTCCAAGAGCTGAGGGGGGACACTACCGCTAGGCTGGAGCGCTGACAAAAGCCCGGACTGTTCCCTCAGGATTTGAGTCTTCCCCAAGCCGTTTTACGGCCTTCATGTCCCAAAATCACCACAGCCACTCTGGCGCGGGTGCCCCACTTCCGGCTGCACCACTTCCTTTCTCCTCCACCTTTCCATTCACATCTAGGAGAACACTATCACCCATTCTGCCCGGCGTGCCTGCATCCCACCACACATATTGGTTGCTGCTAGTTACCTCCGCCTACTGCGCTACCTTATTTAACCCGCGTCTGGATTGTGCCATGTCAACTTTATCTGCAGTACCCGGCGCTGTGAGGTCGGTCAAGCCGTTATTATTCGATACGATGGCGAACGACTCGCGGGTCTTCGGCTATGGTCCAGTACCATAATCCCGGCAGACTACCCCGTCTTCTGGGAAGCTATCCCCCCTTTTGCCTTTTACCTGGAAATCCCTATCGCTATATACCGCGAGGGTACAAAGTCGACAGATAGGGTAGATCTTGATAATTAGGTTACAATTTACCTTAATATCGAGCCTAGGACCGGGATGGTGGTGATGTTGTGGTAAGTAGGTATCGGTACCGTTATTATCGCGCGTAAAGATATAAGACCGTTTTTGCCGCAGTATCTGGAGGCGTTGCACGGCTATATAGCTATGATTCTGGACAAATTTGGAAAGGGAAAGGGTCCCTCGTCGAGATTGTACAATTGGTAGGCGTTTGAAAGATGGTGGAAGAGGTATATTGCGGCCGAAAGAGATACGTAATCAAAAGAAGGATAGGATCTAGACCCGGATAACGATTGGAAGGTAGTAAAATTGCCCTACGAGGTTTGAAGAGGTTACCTATCTATTACGTATAGAAGAAGATATATATATAGATTATTTAATTCCCGTATATATTTATCCTTACTAAGATTGCATTATTAGGATAGATGGTGTTTTCCCCCGTATCCGAGCTGAGTAAGAGCTGCGCGTTACGCAGGAACCGCGCGCGTACGGTGGCTTACGATACGGGCGCCTGGAAGGGCGTCTCAAGTCTGTACCGCGTACCGGGGGGGGACGGCGGCGAGCCCTACTGACGCCTGCGAAATGTCCTTGATCGACACGGCGGGCAGGACGGAGACGCCGATGCTGCAGTAGTCCGTCGGGTTGTCGTTGCTGACCCAGATCGAGAGAGCCCCGTTGAGCACACTGCCTCGGCTTCGCGAAACGGCCGTCATACATCCTATATATCAAGTTAGGTTCCAAACCCGAGGCCCTAATCAGAGCGTGTACGTCTCACCTCAAAGTTGCTCGACGCGCTCCCCATCAAGGAGCAGACCGATATTCCCTTCCAGAGTGCGTGTACATAGACGACTACTAGGGCCGCAGACAACCCGTCATGCACGCATGCAGCCACGATATGCACATAGCGTACCTGATAAGAGCCGCCCAGCTCCTTGAAAGCGCGCGCTCAGCGTGGAACGACACCGTCATCGCCTTGTTCCAGCCTAACGAAGAACACACCGGTGGTGCCTGGGCCATGCTCGACGACGGGCTCTACTGACGACTCGGCATTCGCCCTGACGGGGCATTTGCACAGCACATCTCGCCAATTCCTAACGGCTCTGTCGGCGTCAGTCCTGGCCTGGTTCTAGTATCCGCCGACACTGTTCACGTCCTGTTGTTCTCTACCCAAGGGCTTGACGCAACCCATAGGTCTCGATTGATATCGTCGTCATGGCGAGCAAGATTATCCTGGCTTTCCAGGAACTCGCTCAGGAGGTTAGGAAGGACGGGCACCTGTCTATATTCACACAGTCACGCAGACGAGCCAGGAGCCGATTGGATCAGTCATGCCGGCATTGTTCTTGACGTGAAGATGTATGATCCCGCGATCCGGTCACAGTTAATAAAGGGCATTAAGAAGATTGTGAATCGATAAGTATTTAACTTAGGTGCTAGAGAAGCCCCCGAGATCGCCATAACTGTTTGAGCACCCTTAACCACGAATAATCCTAAGTTATCTGAGAAGTTGAAGGGTGTCTTTGGTGCTTTCTTTGGTTCCAAAAAGTCGTGGACAACCTGCCGCGCCATCTGTATAAAGACTTTCTCCCGCCTGTCCACCGCCGCTAACGCCCCGTACGCCTTTTGGTTCCTGGGCAAGAAGAATCCCGAGGAGGTCCATCGTGCGCGTGAGGAGGACCGCTTCCTGGGCGCGATTCCGATTAATCACTCCCCATTCAATGTACCGGTCATACATCCAACACTGGAGACGGGAATACAGACCTTGTCTCTCGCGGCGCTTTCTCTTCTGATGGGGAGCGGAGGTAGATAGAGGTCGTCCCGAAAAGCATTTATACTTAACTACCTTATAGGCAGCAACGACTTCTTCACGTTACAAAATGCCTCGAAAAAACCCACCAAGACCTCTGATGCATAACTATAATCGCTAAGCCGCCAATAGCGATGTTCCATTTGACTCTGTGGCTCATTGCACAGCTCATCCCGTCCTCCGCGCTGTCAACAGTCCCCATCGTTCGACCACAGCTTTCGTACCTCCATTTTTGGCCCGTCCTTCATTTCGAACATCACATCAGATGAAATATCCATATTCTGGAATATACGAACACGCAGGTCTGGGAAAGTGGTCATCACGTGCGACCGCAGGCAGCCGTAGCCAATTCGAAGCAAAGGACACTGCCATGACGTCAACGACAAACGACAAACAACCCTGAAAGCTCAAATCCGTCACGCGACTTCGCTATTTGTTTACCAGCAACCCCGCAAACCTGAAGCGGTTCCTTTTCCAGCGCCATTCCGCCAGTATCATCGACAAGCTGCTAGTGGAAATGGAGAACATTCAGGTCCCGCCCGGATTGCTGATTCCCTTTCTCGGTGCCATCCAGGCGTCCATCTCGGCTCTCCTGACCATCTCAATCGGGGTCGCCGCAGCACAATGGGGTCTCCTCGGCAGTCTATCGTCAAAGCAAATCTCTCGGGCCTGCATTAACATCTTCTTACCTCTCCTACTCATTTCCAACCTCGGCGGGGAGTTGCATGTGGACGCGGCGCAGCGGTACATTCCGATCATGAGTAAGCGAGGTGCCCACATCGTCACACTCGTCACATTTCTACTGAGGCATGCTGACCAAAAACAGTCTGGGCCCTATTGTGCTCTCTGCTGTCGTTTTTCATAGGGAAGATGGCCGTCCACATGTTGCATCTCCCCTTATGGACGACCACAGCTTTGGCCTTCAATAACTCTACGTCGCTGCCTTTGTTGTTGCTGCAATCCCTCAAAAAATCTGGCGTCCTCTCGAGACTGGTGGGGAACAAGGACCACCTCGACGCTATTGAACGTGCGAGGTCATACTTTCTCGTCTTTGCCGTCGTCAACAACATTCTATCCTTTAGTATGGGCACCCCCGAGCTCAAGGGGTTTTCTGAGGATGCCCCTGATGACGTCGGGGAAAGGGTGAAGCGGCTTGCTGCCGATCTAGGTGATCAGGTTGCTCAGCCCTTTCGTCAGTTGGCAGGGAGCGATGAGGAGAATCCGGGCTCTCAAGCTGAGAGTCAGCAAACCAGAGTCCCCGACGACGAAGAAGAAGCCGACGAGCGGACGTCGCTTCTGCCACATCACGCGGAGACTGTCATCCACCAAACAAAAAGACACATCACCGGCACAGGCAAGAAATTTTACCGGTCCCTCCCTGGCCCTTTGCAGACTGTCATCGACTGGGTCGCATGTTTTGTCGGCCCGCCCTCGATTGGTGCCGCCATTGGTGCCACCATCGGACTGACTCCCGCCCTACACCGTCTCTTCTTCAACGATCCCCTCGAAGGCGGCTTCTTCAACGCATGGCTGACGACCCCGATCCAAAACGCCGGAGAGCTGTTTGTCACGCTGCAGATCGTCGTTGTCGGGGTCAAACTCAGTCTCAGTCTCCGCCGCCTAAAGGAGGGCCAGGGCGGTGGTGAACTCGACTGGCGAACCGTCACTTTTGTCGCCCTGTGGAGATTGATAGCGTTGCCTGCGTAAGTCCCCAAAGGAAACTTGAACCGCAGTCCGAGATTCTGACTGAGGGCTACATCCACAGCATCAGCATTCCCGTCATCTGGGCGGTTGCATCCCGTACGAGCGCCCTCTCCGTAGACCCCATCCTCTGGTTTACCATGATGATGATGCCCGTGGGGCCGCCGGCAATGAGACTGCTTGCCATTGCAGACGTCAACCACATGGAGGAAGAGGAAAAGATGTCGATTGCCAGGTTCTTGACAGTACGATACCCCCCCTTCTTTCGTCCTTGGCGTCCAAGCTTTGCTAATCCAGATGGCCAGGTTCTCTATGCTGTTGTGCCGCTGATCACCTTGACTGTCGCCGGTGCTCTCAGAGCGTCTGAGGCTGTCTGTGCACAGGCGAACAAGTGTTCGTCTTGGGGATCGTTTCGAAGTATGTCCTAAGATTCAGGCAAAGCTAAGCAAGATCGGAGGAAGAAGGTGCTTTCAGCAGCAACTGAGGATTTTTCTTGAGGGTCAATATACGTTCAACTATAGCTATTACTGCCCAGTACCGTAGACTACAGTACAATAAGTTGGTCCTCGCAGATTGTGTTTAGTAAATGCTGTGCCACGGGAATGAAAAGCTTAAATTTGCTCGAGGTTTCGTCATTCAGGGATTTGGTATCGACCGGGCCTTCGGCGCGGAAGTGTCTTAATTTTTCGCGGAAACAACGTGGCCATCATGGTGGTCGGGCAACTCATTGTCACACCTCGAGTGGTCGAGGTCTTTATGATCCATTGGAGTAAGGTACGTACCGGCTGGGACGAAACGCCTCTGGAAGAAGCCATGTGACGCACCCTGGTTGCCGACTGCTTGCCTACCGCCTTCCCGATGACGGATTACGCCAAGGCTTTCTTGTCGTTGTGGGCCGTCTGCAACTCACCGTCCCTGTGATTTTATTTCCCTGGCTTTTCCTCAGCGACTACGATACATTACCACGCATCGCATTTGACCGCAGAGTGGAACGGCTACAGTTGCTAGCGAATTCTACCTACTCAACTTGCTCAGCATGCTTGATAGTACGTGGGCAAATGATCCAATAACACCTATGATTAGTCCCGCGGAACTTATGGTTTTATTTCGCGGCGTAAGCGTTGTGCGATAGAGTTCATCCGATGGCTCTCAAATAATACTATAGGCCGGCCTAGTAATATGTCATGGTTGAAAACGCTGACAGGTGTCAGAAACACTGCACTGCTTGATGAGAGTTGCAACGGTGATTGTATTGCTCGATCTCTCTCTGTCTCTGACTCTCTGGCTTTGCTAGAGAGCTGCATCTTTTAGATGCCTTCGTACGAACAGGTCCACGTAACCTGTGGTGGCTTTGGCTTACTGGCAACCAGGGTCGCCCTCCTTTGCCGCATCCAGAAGCACCTTCCTTCTGACAACAGGATCCTACTCATGTGCAATCTAACTATCCGCTACTTCACACCTGCCGGGAAAGTCGCCAATTCTGCCAACGGGAGGACAAGGAAGCCAAGGACGAACTCCCATTTCGCAATGGCGGAAAGCTTCGCACTGATTTTAAGTGCGACCTCTTTATTTTGTCGGAGCTGCCAAAGGATTGCTCATTAAGGTGGCTTCTTGATTCTGATTTGGGTGTTTGTGAGCTATGGGTAGCTCTCAGCGGCAAATGCTTCAATTATGTGCGCGTCAATGTTCCGGTCACTCAGTTTCGACGCCATTGCCAGCTATACCACTGTGAAGAGCTGCCAACCCGGTATCGCGAGCCATGCATACACCTACCTAACAAATGCTGTTGCAAATGCCACACCAAACATGATTGCGATAAGGAATCTTGTCCAGCGTGTAACGGGCTGTGCCGTATGACGGCTTCAGTAACCCTCGGCGCAAGTCGTCTGCCAACCCTCGGCGTGGAAGATAGGTGGGATTGACGAGTTGGCTGGCGGTCGGTCAACGTGCGTACCTTTTGGTGCAGCGGTCAGATGCGTCAATTCCCCGCATGAGTGCCTCTTGGCACCCGAACCGTTACAGGTATTGCAGCACGCAGTCCGACCGGCGCGTCGATAGGAAAAGGTCATTACAGACGTTATGTATCTTTTATAACTATATGTCATTATCTTTATATGTTTACACCAAGAGCCTCGTCTAGAGATACTTCTTTTCTTAAATCCTCTAATATAGGCAGTACTTTGTCAGAAGGAAGGTGCTTCTGGATGCGGCAAAGGAGGACGACCCTGGTTGCCAGTAAGCCAAAGCCACCACAGGTTACGTAGACGTGTTCGTACGAAGGCATCTCAAAGATACAGCTCTCTGGCAAAGCCAGAGAGCTAGAGACAGAGATCAAGCAATACAATCACAGTTGCAATCCTCATCAAGCAGTGCAGTGTTTCTGACATGGAGATCTCTCGAGATCTCTAGCGCGGAAGAAAAGCAATACGAACACACGAAGACTGTTAGGTCCTCAAATGGGGCACATTCTGACCATTTTTATATATGGGACCAATTCTGGGCCCCCTCGACTAGAGTTGAAGCATTTCGTCGGCTGCGCCGCAGCCTGCCGAATATGGTAATTAGGGTGAGCAAAGGTGAGCCAGCCTGAGCGAATCCTGAGCAGCGACTGAGTCGAGCCTGAGCCAGGGTGACCCGTGTCACGTGGGCAACGTACTGAAAAGGAAATTTTATTTACCCAGATTCGTCGCATACAACAATTTTGAAAATAGTAAAAGCAGTCGCCGTGTATGTAGCCGAACTACCGTCGGAGCTGGTATTCCTTCGAGAAGATAGATGATATCACCTTTTTGGATCGACTTCCCCGAGGCCTGTGTTGTAAAGCTGTTGTAATTCCCTGCATGCCTCGCAAATGGGGGGAGTGGCTTTACTTTCGTCCCAGTCAATTTCATCCAAGTCAATTTCTCCGCCAGCCATACAGAGTTGGGTCCTCGGCAATCATACTTCGGCTGGTCGAATACTGCCGCCTTTGTTACTGCACAGGTTGCGCCAGCTCCGAGGCAGATCGGGTTAAGCAATCGAATCATGTCAAACTCATAACGAATTCCTGAGACTCGACCTCGCCCCCCAGGGTCAGCTTCGCATGTCTAAACGGGATAGAAACCAAGGAAACGTAAAGCAGTAAAGGACACCATAGCTTGTTCATTTGGAGACTTTATGCTCGCAGAAGCGCGCAGCGGCTTGGTAGTCTTTGCAAAAAGCATTAACCTTGGTCCTCCCTTTGCTGGCCTTGGCGCTCGACAGAACGAGGACTAGCCACAGGACTCAACAAACCGTTGTTTACCCGACTAGGTACCTAGCTATACCAAAAAACTAGGAGAAGCAAACCGAGTCCGGCAAAAATGACAAACCAAACCATCAACGTCCGGAAAAAGATGCGCTTGGATAACTCGGCTACCGCATCGGCATCGTTTGCTCTAGGAAAGGGGCAATCAGGTACTGGACGACGGAGAATCTGACACAACGGCACCCATCCATCCTTAAGCTCGATCATGTGAAATTTTCCCGGTGGTGTATGGTTTTTGACCCATTCGTTATGCAAAGTAAGAGTATCTGAATGTAAAACTGCAGCATTAGCCAACTAGGTACTTATTCACATGACATATATATGAACTGAACAGAACCAAGTGATGTGGGTGGTGATTTACCGGGAGTCAGAATGGGGGAAAGACGTTGAGAGTCACTAGTATCGCGGCGGTTAGCGGGAATATAATAATGGCCTTGTACAAGAAGCCGTGGTAAAAAGGGTAGGTAGACTTACGCGGTATAGAAGCAGGAGATCAGATGAGTGAACCATCGCCATCCAGGCATTGGTGCCAAGAAATAAGAGAGCCATGGGGGCACCGCATCTTTGACCACGCCGATACTCTTAAACCAATCGTGCTTGTCACGATTGACCACAATAACCTCAGCGTCTGGATAGAGCTCTTGAAGCTCAGGGATGAGGCAGTTTCCGGGCACATCGGTGATGGCGACAAATCCAGCTGTCGCCTCCCTCAGCAATTTCAGCGTCAATTCTTTGTTCCCTTCAAATTTGGCCTTGAACACGCTTGCCCACAAGCGCTGGTAAGCTTCAAGCGGGGTTTTTTGGTCTCGAATTAGTTTTGCTTCTCCTTTCAGGTTTCGGAGAGAAGTAGTAGGCAGCATACATACAATCTTCTCGGCCCAGCATCTGGGTTCCGCCATGCATTACGGGGCCGTCCAGCAATTTCTCAAGCGCCAAGGACATGGAAAGTGTTCCGGTCCGAGAATACCCGGCGCCAATTACTTGTAGACGGCGACTGCGGTCTACAGGGACCGACGCTACTCCGCCCATGGTGTGCGTATTTGTCCTGTGAATAAGTTTTGTCGCAGCTTACCAGTGAGCTAAAAAGCGGAACGTTGAATAAGTAGGAATTACTTTTTATCTTAACAGACATGATCAGTTTCATCGGGAGGGGGGGGACATGACCTGAAACACGGAGGACCGAGCAATCCCAAGTGGTCCGTGCTGGGGTCGGCCCTTGGATGCACCCACCATTCACAAAATCATTCACTTGATTGGATACCTAGGTACCAAGGTAGAGATCGATGAGTAGGTTACTACATGAGTTCTTGGGATGTAGATAAACATTGGAGTAGAGTTTACATTTCGGAGAGAAAGGACTAGGATCTTGTTTATTCTACACTTAGTTTTGCCAATTTAAGATGTGAAAACAAATTTTAATTTCACTATTAAAATATATTACGTATGAGGAATTATAGGTAGCAATACTATGAAACAAATATTTATCCCAAGTAATCACTCAAAGCACCTATGTACCATAGCATGTACTTGGCTAGCCAAGTTCCATGAACTCAACTCTCACATATCCAGTCACTTACTGGAATCCAAGCGCCATCCAATAAAAAGAGAACTCAACTTAGAGAAGAGAACTCAGCTCGGGAAATGGTCGCCCTCTTACTTTCCCTCGTTTTCGCCCTCGGCCTCAGGGGAAGGCTCAGGGGAAGGCTCAGGCTCCTTGTACAACTATCGCTCCCGCTCATCGCAAGGTGAGCACTTGACATGGCCAAGATTGCGCTCAACTTTCTCCACCTTGGGGCATTTCGTACAATCGTCGCATTTCCCCTCGTTTTGGAAACGCGCCGGATAGTCATCTTTTTAGGGTTAAAGATGGGAAACTAAGGTATATTCACACTATGACGTATTATACGGTTAAACCAAACTATAGGTTTACTATGCCGGGGGGAGGGGGAAGGGTAAGGGGAATAGGAGGCGTTGAGAAAAAGATAAAAGGATTTATTTTTTCAGCTTAATATAATATTTATTATCTTCATATAACTACTATAAGTGGAGATAAGTTATATTAGTGTTATATTCTTACCCCGCGTTTAACCCTACTCCTATCCTGTACCTCCGTATCCAAAACTTTAGTAAAGCTATATTACAATCCCTTAATATACGACTTATTGACATAAGGGGTAACTCGCTCCAGGTAGTAGTATTTCACCACCTTAAAACCGACAACTACCTATACCCATAGTCACTTGACTCTTCATCACGTTTAATCAATCCAGATCAGCCCCGGCTCAGCTTCGGCTAGTATCTAACAGCACAGCCAAGACAGCTTTGGATGAAGGGCAGTTTGAAGGACATTTGCATCCAGCGTTCGAGACGTGGAGCACACCCACGTCAACCAATTCTCTAGAATCTAATAGTCTATAGGTACCTTGAAAGACTGGTTACAGAGAACACGAAGATTACTCCAACTCCACAATCCGGCTCTGCGATTCCGCATCACCATCTCCCGCCTCGGTACCGTTCGTGTATCCACTCCCTCCACCTAACATGGGATGCCCCGCTGGCGGCTCAAGTTTCTGAACCGGCTCCAGGGCACGCACATCCTTTGTCAGCACAGCAGGCAGATTCGCCTGCAGCGCCCGCGCCTTGTCGTCCCCGCCCAACTTGACCCACCTCTCCGCCGTCTTGTTGAGCACAAGCGTGATCTTGCCCTCGTCAGTTGATGGTAGGACGCGCACGCTGCGGGCGTCGAGATCGCCCCATCGCGGCAGGTTGGTGAGCACCTGGGATACGACAGCCCCATCGGGCGATACCGAGATGGAGCGGATGCTTGATAACCCAGGGCGGCCACTGCCGCTTGACATGCGATCGCGATAAGCGTTGAAGGCATTCTCGTTCATCTCCTCAAGCCATGCGGCGAAGCGGATCTGTGTAGCCATGGTTCGGGGAGGTAGAGCGACTTGCTGGCTGGTGGCTACGAGGGCGCCGGCTGAGGTAGACGTGGTAGTATGTCGGTCATTGGGCCTGAAGACGGTGTCGTTGCGCGAGGCAGCTTCGTAAATGTTTGTTCCGGGAAGGTTGATGACGGTGGGTATTGATGAGGCCGCGCTGGCAATGCCAATCTGGGTGCCACAATCCGAGAAGTGGACTGTGGAGTGGCCGGATGCACCGACTTCGTGCTTTGGGTAGTAAAATGCGGAGAACTGGTCGTCTGTCGTGATCAAGGTAACTGGGAAGAGGCAAACAGTTAGCCGCTTGCCTGAAACCATGCATTCGGTGGCCTTACCCTTCTCCAAGTTAAACGTGAAGATGTATGAGTGCCCCTCGTCGGCTAGACAGGCAGCTAGCGGTAACCTGGGATGGAATGCTAACCGGCCCTCGCGGATGGTCGCCAGGTGCAGCTCAATAGGGGGCAAAAGGTGGATTTTGGTGGTTGGATGGTGGGGCGTGAGCCAGTAAAGGCACGTAGTCGAAGGTTCATATGCTCGAAAGTACCCATGGCCAGTGAATGCGAGAAATCGGTTATCGGGGCTGAGAAAGAAGGCGTAACGATAGAGAGAATGGTATGCCGCTTTGAGCGCGCCCCAAGTCCGCCCGGTCGGGCATTGATCGGTCGTGCAGTTGTTGTCACCCCAGTGCTCAGAACTGGGAATGGGAACCGTAATCCTCAAGAAGCCCGAGTCCACCGCACCGTCCGAAACCCCTTCTTTATGCATGAGGAAAAGGGTGCGCAGTACGACCAGCGCACTCAGGTCAGCGCCAATGATCATGGGAAATTGGATCATCCACCCTTTCGGCCTTTGCTCGGAGCCGTCCGCAAGCAGGTTTTTGCAGAGAGATTGGCAAAGTTGCCGCCTCACCTCATTCTCGCTCAAAGTGATGCTGAATTGGTGTACCAGGGATGGAGACGTCGAAGCCGTCCACACTTCAAACTTGGCCAGCCAACCCGAGCACACGGACTTACCGAGATCATTGATGTGGTTCTTGGGGACGAACTGTTCATCTTGGATCAAAGCTTGGAACTCCCTACGAAACCCGATAAGTTGAAATGTTAGGAACAACGTCAACTTGGACATACCTCGATGGCCAAATGCTCAAAACCCCCACCTTGGTGCCGTCGAGCGACACTCTGGAGATGGTCTTTAGCGGAGCAGCGGCTGTTGATGCGCGCTGGGGCTTCTCCGGGCGCAATGTCGACAAGTGTGCCTCGTTCGTTCGCCAAAGGAATTTGCTCGGCGTGTAAGCCGTCAGATCTCCCCACACTAGATGGGGCTTCTTCGGCAAGATCTGTCCCCAGACATTGTGGATACTCTCCAAATCGGCCGCAAGCTCTGAGATCATCTGTGCGTGCTCCTCAAGGTCGTGATGCTCGATACCGGAGCATGTTCTTGAGACATAGGCACTCCACTCGCGGAGCTTCGCGACTGGTGGCGCTTCAAGTCCGAATAGGTAAAGTAGTTCGAGCCAAGACGTCAGAGATGGCTGGCTGGCCACGAGGCGGCTGATGACGGAAACGACCTCGCGGATCCGCCTCGTCTTGTTATTTGATAACTCCTGCAGCATCTCTGTGATGGAGGAGAGATGATGGGTCCAGTTTAGCGAGCAATACCGAATCAAGGAGAGTCTCCCGGCGACGATCTCGGCTACAGAATCCCGTGAGGAGGTTCTCGGTAGCGCGGCTAGAACCGGCTGTACAAGGTCTTGGAAGGTCATGTAGTCGATACAGCACCGTAATATTTCCATATGACCGTCAAACTCAACCGGTATAAGCGGAGTGCCCGTCGTCAGGTGCGTAGGATCTCCCGTGGCGCCCCAAGACTTCCCGCAGTCTCGTAGGAAATCCCGAATCGACAGATGCACGAATTGGCAGACCCTAGTCGGCGACAGAGCTACCAGACCGTGGCAAGTCAGGACAAGAGTATGATCAAAATTGGGGTACTTTGAGGAGACCGAGGAAGACCCATTCGATGTGACAGCTTCGTGGAGTTCATCCACGGTGAGCTCACTCCTGCAGTACAAGAGCCAGCTGAAGATCCGGGTGGCGAGTTTGCGAACCGAGATGCTGGAGCTCTGCAGAGCGCTGATTATTCTTTGATACATTTCATCGAGACGCTCCGGCCTAGTGACTGTTTGTATAGTCTCCAATCTCTCGTGCGGAGTGAGAGCTGGGGATTGGAGGTAGTTGAGCATGAGCTTTGCCCACAGAAACATGCCGTCGGACCCGTTGAGGAGTTGTTCGACAAATAAGCTCCCGTCTTTATGTGGCGCGAATAAGCCCTCGTCTGCCATTCGCTGAAGGCGCCGATTGAGAAAGCGTCGGATGTCGGGACCGACAAATTCCTTGTCCATGTTCACACAGTTGGACTGCGGCACGTTCTGCAGCAGGAATTGGACAGTAGGTCGGCTGAAGAAGAGAAATCGGACGTTGGATCCAGAACTGGCGTGCAGTAGTTGGGACAGAAACCCATCTGGATCCTCGCACTCGTCTAGACCATCCAGGAGAATGTATGTTTCACCCAGATGATGGAGACATACTCGGAGAAGAATGAGCATCTCCAGCATGGATGCAGTGAGCTGACCGTCAGCCTCGTCAATGGAAGCAAAAGAGAAGACATCGAGAATTGAGGTGTCCCAACGTCGTTGCTGCAGAATCTGGGCGAGAATCGACTGGACGGCGAACAGCGACTTATCGGCGAATTTGTTCCGGCTGAAGAAGTGGTAACATAATGTCGGCTGTTCACCGTCAGTTGTCAAGGGCAGGCTCCGTAATTCTCTGACAGCGGAGCCGGCAAGTGTTGTCTTTCCGGATCCGATGGGCCCTGGCTATGGGTTAATCATAGGAATCGACGTGCTCTGTCAGAACGCATTGTTACACACCTTTAACCCAAAGCATCGGAGACATATCAACACCTTTGCCAGCCCGGTGGGGACTGTCCCTGCTCGACCTCCATCGAATGAACTCGGGACGCTCAAAAAGCCAAAAGGCTGTCCCGTCCTCACAGCAAAGCTGGGCTTCTTCCAGAGGCTCCATGAAGTTGGGTGGGTTAAGCCATTCCTTGAGGCGGACGAAGGCGGCTCCTAGTACAATATCAGCAAGTCATATCAATACATACAAGTCCTAGTTTGCGCACTCTTAGCCTCAGTCTGAAGCTCTCGCATGGCCTGGTCCGTGGCGACTTGGCGTTGCGAAGACTGATGGTCCCTCAGGATCTGCCTCTGGCGCTCTTGTGCGTGCATTTTCTGCCAGAGATCAACCCTGGCAAGACCAAGAAGTATGATTTCGTCATGGAGAACCTCCTGATGCATTTCCATGCGCTCAAGGATGTTTTGGAAGCGTTTGTCGAATGGCTTCCATGCTAGGGAGCCGGCGACGGCGAGAGCGTTTCTCTTGTCTGTGAACGTTCAGAGCAACATCCCAAGGTATCAACCAACGTGACCACGTACCTCCTTTTTCGTCAACGAAAATGCGCACGGCACTGGAGAAGAATTCAAGGGTATCCTTGTAAATGGCGCGGATCGAGTTCTTGAAAGCGACGGAGGCGGAGTCGAGGAGTTTAGCATGGTGCAACAGGGCACTGTACTGGGGAAACTTTGCCGTAATGCGCTCAATGGTAATGGCGAGCTTGTCGAAGAATTCACCGAAATTCCTGCCTAGCAGCAGCACCAGACGGATGGCACCCCAGACGATTGCGGCATATTCGGGATTGCTAGAGACGACAATGCTGACGACGGCGAAGTAGGGCTCCAGGCGATCAGAGAGAGCTTGAATCCTCTGCAAAACACGCGATGTCGTCTGGCGATGCTGAAATTCGGCTGCGTGTGTTAGGACGGTCTGCATCTCCTTCCGCAGGTCGGCGGCCGAAGAACAAACTGCAAAGCACTGCCGCTCGTGGTCCGGAAGTTTTTGCAGGAATTCATCTTTTGCCTGTGCAAAAGCGTCGTCATTGCTCTGTCTGTCGGCGATTGAGTTTTCCTGGTCCGTTTTGGAAAGTTGCGTTTGTGGCAGGAGCGGGTTGTCTGCTGTGTCATCTGGCACGGGTCTGCTTCGGCCCCAGCTCAATCGGAAACGACGCCCCACTGCGACGACGTTTAAGTTGTGGGCCATCCCCGTGGCCTTTTTGGTGTCGCGCCGGGATTTAACGTGATTTCGACGATTTCATGAACGAGAGCTGGGGCTTCATGGCATCATCATGCCGGGCGTTCATCAGGCTCCCATGTGCACAGCCCCTCGAGCGGCCTCCGGTCACGTGCAAAAGCGAATGCTCAATCACGACATCGCCATGCATCAACTGGTTGACACCTTCACCGCTGAATGTACAGAGCTCCTGAGATGCAGTCAATGAGATATTCGGTTCTATCTTTTAAGCGAAGGAAAGCGCGGTTAGGTTTTTAAGGAGGAGGAGGAGGAGGTGGTGGTGGTGGTGATATGCATGTGAGGACCCAAAACTGGGTCCTCGTAACTTCACAGCCATTTTCAACAGTGGTAACTATAGCTGAGACAGCCCAGAATAGTAACCCCCTCGCTCAGTCTAACTCAGTCTGGCTCAGCCTAAGGCGGCGACTGCTCAGTTCCGAAGGAGGAAAAGGAAATTCGTGGTGTCGATTTTAGGGTAGCATAAAGGCTGTTTTGTGCGACGAATCTGGGCACACGAATTTTCCATTTTTGCACCTCACCCACGTGACACTTCTCACCCCGGCTCAGGCTCGGTCTCAGTTTTTGCTCAGGATTTGCTCAGTCTTGCTCACCTTTGCTCAGGCTAAGTACCATTTTCGGCAAGTTGTGCCGCAGCATACTGAACTGCTTCAACTCTAGCCGAGTGGGCCTAGAATTGGTCCCATACATAAAGAGGGCCAAAATTGGTCCCCATGGCGTCTGTGAGGCCGAGGTAAGAGGCGATCATTAGCTCGCTAAGTCCTCGTGGAATCGACTCGGGTTCAGCGCTTCACAGGACGCAAGAGAAACGAAATGTTTTCTCCTAAAGAGTGCAGGTGCTCTGTTACCTGCATTTGGTCCCCTTGAGTTTGCTGTATCTTGTCTTTTATAAACTCTATGAGGCTGGCATTGGCGAGGCGGGACTTTCCATCAGCATCACGGAGGAGTTGATGGATGATTAACCGGTTGGCATCGACTGCGGATAGAAGCTCATCCCCCTAGAGGGGCTGCAAGGCGGCGGCGAGGACGCCGAGTTCGAATGGTTGTGGCTGCCCCCTCCCCCCTCGCCCGCGGGAAGACGTCGATAACCATCGTGTGAGGGAGATTGATGAAGAGAATTGTGGTTCCGTTAATGTAGAGGAAGGGAGGCAGGCATTGTGGGTTTGATGGTGGTGGGGACGGAGGGAGGGATGATGGAGAGCCTATCTGTCGCTAGATTAGACGCCGGAGATCCTGCCAGTTGTCAATATTTTTCCATCAAAAAGATACTACTAAGCATTCGAAAGTACGTACCTCAAGATGACTGACGCTGTCAACGGACGTCATATTACTAGATTGGCTCTCGAGAAGCATACTCTCGAGCCTTTTTTGGATTCTGGCAGGGCGGTGACCCTCTGAGAATGCAATTAACATCTGACTGGTTGAATCTGGACTAACGAGTTCTGCAGGGTTGTTTCACCTCTTCGAATGTGTCCTTGACGTAGAATATTGAGCCCATTGCCTCAACCACCCCAAAGCCCGAACTGGAACAACTACACCATAGAGGTCTTTCTGGTAAAGCTAGAAAGCTAGAGAACAAGCAAGAACATAATAAGCAAGCTCATTCATCTCATTCATCTCATTCATCTCATTCATCTCATTCATCTCATTCATCTCATTCATCTCATTCATCTCATTCATCTCATTCATCTCATTCATCTCATTCATCTCATTCATCACAATCACAATACAACCCATTCAAACACGCAGGTGGATTCAAGGTGCCGTGCTTCTGACAGAAGGCGCGACCCGAGCGTCACTTCAGTTCCGTCGACCAAGGCAGAGGAATCTGATCCCCGCGTCCATCCTTTAGGCCACCTCCTTATCAGCCCCTTTGGAGCTTAGTAGGTCAACGCACCCCTAGCCCAAACAACTAGTCGTATCAAGTCCTCGTCTACAGGAGGATCGGTTCCGGTTCAGGCCGTAACAGGGACGTCTCCGTCTGCATATGACACTTCTGATGCATTTTCCTTGCTCCTATACCTGAGAATATGCCCCTTGCATCCTCGTTGATGGCACTTGACCAGCTTGAAAGAACTAGCTATGGCCTCAGGAGGGACCTCTGAGTCGCAGTTCCAGTCTAGCCCGGGTTCTTCGAGAAGAGAGCCTTGTTCGTAGACGCAGCGGAGTAGCTGGGTTGCGGGTAATATATTGAGTCGGGCATGTATACTCGTCTGGCTGAATCCGCTATTGTGAACTAAGCTGTCCCGCTCGTCGTCGTGTTGATCCAAATGGGGGGGGCTCGTCGGGTTTTTGCTTACACGCCTATGCAGGCACATAACGAGGGTAGGCGACGAATCTTAGCAGCAGCATCGTCACCATGACTGTCGTCAGAATGATCATGGAGGCGATGGAAAAGGTCTGAACTCCAGGCTTGGATACGACAAAGCCGTCAGCACCGTTCCTCGGATTGCCATCGCTGCCTTGGAAGAGGTTCGGCAAGCGTTGTATTCGTCCAAATTGCGTCGTGTCTACTAGCGCGTCTCGTGTTGCAATGTAGCTGGCAAGAATCAAAAGCTTCACGCTGCTCTCTAGGCTGGATTTTGCCGCATCAATCACTCCATTAGGGCTTTTGTCGTAAGTCTGTAGAATCGTGTCCTGGAGCTGATTGCCGAGTAAACCAAGCTTTGACGGTACTAAAGCAGCTTCTAAGACGTCTAATAGAACCGGCGGTACTCTCATTGCGGGTGCTTCCCTGAGGCTACCCACGGAGGGATATCGTTGCCCTCTGTATGTCCACGCATTTTGCTCCCAGCAAGAAAGCGCTGGTCTGCGTCTTTTTATCCAAAATTTAGCTCCATATGGCACCGTGTAGCCCTGCTGGCCTAGTTCTGTCGCGTACCACGGATCGGACGCTTTGCTGATGCTGGCTCTGTGAGCTGTCCAGGCGAGGAAAGCAAAAGAGATATTTCCGTCTAGCTCGTACTGATTTATAGAACCGGGATGGAAACGAATCGAAGCTCTTGGCGGATGCTGAATGCTAGCGTTGTCTAGAGGAATTAAAAAGACCTGGCTAGGGTCGCCCCATAACTGATACGCGTCAAATTCGGACATCTTCGGATCCTCGATACTCCATCGGTACTCTGTTACACAAGACCCATGGACTTCAAGTGTAAGGTCGGACCCGAACTGTATGCCGAGGTCGGTACCGGTAAGGGAATAGTTATATGTGAGCCTGAGCACTTGGTCTCCCCCTTCCGTGGTACCGATTTTCTGGAAGGTCGTCTTTACAAGTGACTGCGTTTCAATGCTGGCAGTTATGGCTTTAGTGTACGCCCTCAGGGCAGAAGGGTACAGAAACGAATAAGCTAGTAGGAATGAAGCTGGATCAGTGAGTAGATCTGGGTAATAGACTGCACTCGGCCGGGCTGGGGCGACGGTATCGAATTGGATCTGGGTGGGCAAAAAAGTGCCTGTAGCGGCACTCCCCCCGTAGATGACAATGGCGACGACGGCGAAGCTCAGGCTGTAAATGGCATCCCTCCACCCCGAAAGAGATCGACGTGCTGGAGCAGGTGGGACACACTGATAGCTATGTGTCACTAATTCCTTGAAGGCTCCCCAAGGCTCTGTCGAGTTCCATATGACTGCTTGCGCCACAAATCGCCGGCACAGAACGCTGCTCTTGAATGATAAGGCCACGTAGCGGATGATGTCCCAGAGGAAGAGAGTGATAACTGCAATGCAGATGGAAATAGCAGACGTCACGAGCGTGGCGGTCCGATTAGACAACGCGACTGCCCAGACGTCCCCCTTCTCCGTTGGCGCGTAGAAGGGCGTGTAAAGAAGGTAAGGGCGGTCATCAGGGGTGAATGTGCTGGACATGTTGGGTAGAATGATATGGTTGATGCGTCCCGCTGGTCGAGGTTAGTTTGCAGGTCGCGATTTGGGCACATTAAACAGGCTGCAAGACAGACGTACCTTGACTGTGCCGAGGTTGGTAGTCCCGTATGTTGGCGATGAGTGTCACTGTTGCGGAATAGGCTCTCCTCCTGAAAGGGGCGGGGTAGAGTTGGGATGGCTATATGGTTGGTTTAGGTATTGACTAGAATATGCCCCACGGGAACATAGCATTTTCCAGTCTGTGAATCAGAGGTGTTTTATTGACCCCGGACAGCCACGCCGCCAAGTACTAGGGCCAACGCATGGATGCACAGCCTGTTGAATTTGATGTGATACATACCTGGAAGCACCAAACACTAGCAAACGGGAAGCCCACGCTCTTTGGTCACGCCACTTAAGACAGGCCAGCGCATGCATGAACAAGGGTGTTGCGCTGCGGCCGTGAAGTACATAAAATTGACGGCCAATGTCGAGGCTCAGAAAGCAACAGTGCGAGACCTTTCTGCAGCGCACCTTTCCTCTTCACACTTGTGGGTGCCCACTCAGCCCGGAAACCTCTTATAGGTCTAGCTTTGTGGGCGCCCACCCAATGGCGGGAGATACATGTGGAATGCCCGAGCCCTCTTACTTCGCCCGAGACTTCGGCACTTTGCTACATGATGCGGATGGTAGGTGCGCCACGGGGCCTGGCATTCCGACCCTGCGGTCCCGGGGGAATGAGAGTCTCGTAGTCATATGTGCTCGGCATCTCGCCGTCGGCAGACTCGAGTTTTCTCGCGCTTTTACGCAGCGGCTAGGCGATACAATAAGCCTGGGCAACCTCTTTCGGCTGGGGGAGGAGGAAAACCCTCAACACTTCGGGCTCCAGCGTCAGGCAAGAAGTGCGTCATGCTGGCAACCGTGGCTGCAGGCCTCCCCACCAATAGGCGGCCAGCAGGGCTTGGCATTTCGCCACGCTAGTGCCTTATAGGGGGTTCTTGGGCGCTGGCAGGTCTTTGCGGCAGGCTCCCTCATGACCAAAAAAATCCGACACCAAAAAGTCGCCTACTAGCCCCACGGTCGATAGCAGTGAAGATGATGTCGTTAACTGCTAGATGGACAATTTTGATTCAAAATGTTGCCCTCGTCTGGGCGGGTTTGTCTTTTTTGTCATGAGCGAGGTTACTGAGTTTTGCTTGCAGGGTTTTCGTACAAGGGCAAAATATCTTCTAGGGGTCACAATTCTACAGTGGATGGCAAATAGTCACGGGCAGGAATTGAACACAGGCACTCAGGCACATCAAGGTACAAGAGGTATCCGAGCGAGAAGGCAAATGTCTGAATTGAATGGACAGGATGGAAGTTTCGCTGGGTGTTCTGCTTAGGCAGCTCGTGCGAAGAAGGGAATACACGATCCGCAATACGAAAATTGTAGCGATTTTATAGCGCATGTCTTCTTGCAGAGTGGAAAGCGCTTCCTCGTCGAGAAAAAAAAAAGTGACCCACTTTGACAGCTGTGTACCAGCCGTCGCCAGCAGGCAACCCTCACTACCCAGCTTTTTCTGCCCCATACGCAATCCAACTACTAGCTCGGAGAAGAATCAGGTGTGTGAGGTCTGAAGGTCATTGAATTGCTACTGAGGAGAAATCTAAAGGAAGGGCAATTCTGAGCCCAGATCTTGGTGGTTGTGGTGCACAGACCACTGGGTCGACCAGGTCGCCCAACATCAGGGGAAGCTCAGGACAAATCAGCCAAAGCTCACCCCAGCTCAGAGCTTCGAGCAAAAAAAGAAATTTCGTATGCCCATATTCGTCGCAGACAACCGGGCTGTTTCTTGAAGCGGATTTTCCGCCCCATGTCATTCTCTCTTTTTGTTGGGGTCCCGAGGAGGTCTCTCTGTCTGACCCTGCGACGAATTACGATGCCGCAAAACGGAAAAAAGTTTTTGCAAAATAGCGGCTTGCGCCCAACAGGCCAAACAGGATAGATATAACTTTGACTGGGCTGACACTTGTTGATAAGTACTTACCCACCTACCACACTACCTGGTACCTAAGGTAGATAGGTAGGTAGGTATCGATGAGCAGGTTACCGCATGAGTTCTTGGGATATAAATAAACATCGAGTAGGGTTGTATTTCGGAGAGCAAGGAGTGGGATCTCGTTATTCTACACATAATTTTGCTAATTTAAGCTACGAAAACAAATTCTGATTTCACTATTAAGAGGACACCACAGTAGAAGGAATCATAGGTAAGCAGCAATATTGTAAAACAAGTCTTTATTCCAAGTAAATCACTCAAAGTACCGTAGCATGTACTTGCCTAGCCAAGTTCCATGAATTCAACTCTCACATCTCCAGTCACTTACCGGAGTCCAAATACCATCCATTAACCAGAAAAATCAGCTCGGGAGATGGGGTCGCCCTCTTTACTTTTCCTCATTTTCGCCCTCGGCCTCAGGGGAAGGCCCGGGCTTAGGGGAGGGGGAAGGCCCGGGCTTAGGGGAGGGGGAAGGCTCCTTGTACGACTGTCGCTCCCGCTCATCGCAAGGTGAGCACTTGACATGGCCAAGATTGCGCTCAACTTTCTCCACCTTGGGGCATTTTGTACAATCGTCGCATTTCCCCTCGTTGCAGCAGCTGGGGTCCTCGGCGATCACAAACGCCTTGCAGGAGAACTTCTTGGCGTCAAAGTAGGGGCAGTCAACGTTGCCCTTTTTGCCTTCGGAGCAGAAATAGGCGTTGAGGTAGATTTTGCACATTGTGATTCTGCTTGTGTTGGGTTGGGCTGGATTGGGTTAGTAGTGTGAGTTGTAGAGGATGAAGATGGATAGAGAGCGGTTTTTATATGAGATACCGATCCTAAAAGTTTTCGCATGTGTCATCAACAGTGAAGATGTCGCTGAGCAGTCTGAATGTTTCTGTTAGGTGCCAAGTGCAAGTACCAACACAATAAACCTAAGACTGGAACTGGCAAGTATTGTTCGAACAATGGCTTTGTGTTTTGCTTTCCGCCAACTGTTGTGTGTAGCATCTCTGGCAACGTTACCAGCACTTTGCTAACAAATAGTTTGGTAATTCATTTGACAATACAACTTGTACCCCAAGAGTGCTGAAATTCCCCCCCCCCCCAAAAAAAAGACCCCATTGATCATGTA
>Ga0247765_1000223_pt1 | contig 45738 bp, 53 predicted proteins | sample UWRJL106311C6_FD_179949 | JGI IMG/M metagenome (GOLD analysis project Ga0247765, IMG submission 179949) | Plant litter microbial communities from Arlington Agricultural Research Station in Wisconsin, United States - UWRJ-L106-311C-6 | ecosystem: Environmental > Terrestrial > Plant litter >... | reverse complement strand
AAAAAAAAGCCTCCGGGTTCATAAAATCATGAGCAGCAGCGGGTGGGTGACTTGTACACCACTCGCTGAAACATTGCGCCAATGTTTGGTCGCACTCGCGGCATCAGCCTGGCACCTCGGTTCTCCTTGTTCACAGGCTTCACTCGTCTTGATCCTGTTCGTGATCTTGCATCTGAGAATCCTCCTTTCTCAACAGACGCTTGCGGTTGTACAAATCCGTGTTGAGCACGTTGTTGAAGTTGTGCGCCTTGAGCTCCTCCTGTATCTTGCTGACCAGCCAACCTTGACGTAGCCACTCGTCGACCTTGGCCAACATGAAGGACGGCAGCTTCCTGGCGCGGGGGTCCTGGGTCTGGTCTGACGGACCGTGATTGTGGACCTTGTGTTCCTCGTTGGGATAGTGGAGGACCCACATGTCGGAGCCCTTGGCAGTCTCGATAACCTCAAACTTGAAGAGACAGCCGCACTTCTTGGAGGTGCGGTCTGTCGTGGGCTTCCGGCGTCCCTCGGCCTTTGCTTGTATAATGACTGACTGATCGACAGGAGCACGGTGATGGCGTGCCTCGCCGCCGCGGAAGCACACCCAACGGACCTTGCGCTTGCCCGAGACCTTTGCGCCGGCGATGCGCATGCTGTAGCCACGGGGAATGGTCCACTGGTCCAGCTCCTCCTGCATGGTGGTCCGGGAGGTTATGGTGTAGCCCTCGGGGGGCGGCTCGAGGGCGCGGAAGGTAACGGGGCCGATGGCGGTAACGGGGGTAGTGATGGTGGTGGGGTTCAGCACTATGGGAGCTGCGATGGGGGCGGGCGCGGGCGCCAGGGGCGTTGGAGGGGGAACCGGTACGCCACCGATGGGGGGCAGGCGGAGGCAAGCTTCGATGCGGCTCAGTCGCTGATCGATGCTTCCGAGGGCGGCGAGCAGGGTTTTTTCGAATTGGTTGGGTTGGTGTGTGTTGAAGGGATCCGCCATGGTTGGGTCGGGCTCGACTCTCGCTCTTCGAGGGGCGCGCGGGCGCGACAGGTGCGACGCTGTTGCCGAATTGGTGGGTGAGTTAGCTTGGCTCGCGCATCCGCAACGACGCAAGCGATTCGAGCGTTTGTTACCTGGGCCACGCTGGCGATGCTCGCTGTGATATTGGGTCCAACTGCGTGTCAAGGCACGCGACCGACGTTTGCTGGGAAAAGCTCCCCGAGCCGTCGGCCGCGGCAAGCGCTTGCTTCGGCAGGTTCGTTTGCAAAAGCTCGACGGTGCTGCTTGGCTTGTCACGTGGGCTGCACGAATCATTGGCATGCTGCGGGAAAGCGAGTGGGGTTCTGCACTTTCAGCTTCGAAGTGCCAAGAACTCTTCTCAGTCAATCCTAGACGAGACGAATCTCGTCGGTGAGCTTGAAGTCCGAGACACGTTTGTCAGCGAAGCTGTAAGTTATTTGCGAGTACAACTCTATTTTTGGCCTAAGCAGCTCACTCAACAGGTCCAACAACCTGTGCTCCAGACTCGGCAACTTTGTGTCAGTGGGAGAAAAACTAGGGCCGCCCGAATCCAGCCAAGTCACATCCGGGCACTTATGCCGGAGATATAAGTTGAGCATGTTTTCGCGTGCAGGACTTGACATCCTTCGAAGGATACGGGACACATTCCATGCTGGGGGCCAGTGTGAGGGATGAGGCCATATTCGCGAGGATGTATGTCAGTTTTCGATTGAAAAATAGAATAGAATAAAACCGGATCTATTCGTAGATGTCTTCACTTGCAGTCCCCCCAGTCCCTCACTAACAATTTTCAGGCGTTAAGCTGCAGAATACCTGCCCCGCCCACTTACACCCTCCCAACTGCCAATCATGCAAACCGCCAAAACGCAAACCTGCCGGCGACTTTCTCGGCAACATTTTCAATGTCGACATGGCGCGACGAGAGTTTAAATACGCAGCCACTGTCCAGAGAATCTGGAGTTGAGCTAACTGTCAAACAGACTTCCAGTCATACACCATAAACATCAGCCCTAACGATTTAATTAGTACCCAGCCAAGATGAATACACAAAAGGCCGCCGCCGAGATGGGCAAGATGTTCCGCAACGTCACCACCGCCGTGGGTGACTCCTGGGAGAATATCTTTCTCGACAATGCTCGACGAGTCAGCGGCCCGCTTGCCGTGCGGATGCTCAACAACATTGGTCTCAACGAACAGACGACTACCCCCTTCAAACTCTTCGACAGCGGCTGTGGCGCGGGTGTGGTGGCTGCCGAGTTGCACCGCATGGTCAAGCCCGAGGTGATCCAGCAGAGCAGTATTCTCTCGGGAGATTTCACCCAGACTATGGTTGATCTCACGCAAAAGCGGATTAAACAGGAGGGCTGGATCAACACTGAAGTGAGGAATATTGATGGCCAGGTAAGAAGACACTTACCTATCTTGCACTACATGTACACGAGTGGCTGGGGCGAGACTAACAGGCGACGGATTCAGAAAACCGGGCTGGAGAGTGCAGCCTTTACTCACTTTACCATGAACATTGGCTTTCATATGATTCCCGACTCTGAAGCAGCACTAGATGGTAGGTACCTCACCCCATAACCCCATAACCCCATAACTTGCATGTAGGTCGTCAGTTCTAACCCAATTCAATTGATAGAGGCCATTCGTATTCTTAAACCTGGTGGCCATCTTGGATTCACCACCTGGCGTCCCCTCATAGGGTGGGCGCCTGATCTCGAAGCGGCATTCAAGTCCTTTTCTTTTACAGCGCCATTCGCATCGTCACATCAGACCACGCCGTGGGGAAACTGGGGCGACGTCAACTGGATCCGGGACACACTTGAAGAGAAAAAAGGCCTAAAGGATGTGAGGGTCGAACCGCTGGCTACAGTTCAGCGATGCGATAGCGCGGAATACTTTGTCAAGCATTTTCAGATGATTATCGATTGGGTTATGAGGACCATGTGGAGTGAGGAGCTGAGGAAGGAACATCCTTTAGAGGAAGTGCGGGAGTTGATCAAGGAGTATTTGGAGAAAAAGTACCAGGGGAAGGGATGGGATTTGGTGTGGGTTTCAATTATTTCCAGTGGACGCGTAGCTTAGGTCTACGTTGAAGTTCACACTGGACACCCCGAACGCATGTGTGGAGGGGTATATGGAGCATTATAGGACATGTATGGGGCATGTATGGACAAAAACAAGTACTGGGCATATATACAATTATGTATGAGAACATGTATGCAGACACCCACTTATGATACAAACTGCAAATCATTTTTTTGTTTCCCCACCATCACTTTTCCGTAGCATTTGATTGCCAATTTTACGTATAGTCTTTCTTTGACGCCCCCCAGTGCCTACGGCCCACAACGTCCACAACTCTCCGCTGGCGCAGGCGGATCAACCCTCGCCTCTCTTTCCTCCTTCAACCTCTCCGCTCTCACTAACACGGCAATGGCCTGTCCCGTAGTAATATTGAAGCCCGGGTTAGGATGGCCCACGATCCTCAACAGCGGGTTAATATTAACTCCATGCGTCGTGACAGACACTACAGAGTTTCCATCGGTTGAGAAGATCTCATTTAGGAATTCCGTAATCCTCAAAGCCTGTGCAGACGCTGATTCTATTGTTTTCCCTGTGAACAACTCATCCTCTTCGGTGAATCCTTTTTCGAATTGGTAGGATGGAAAATGTGCAGAGATCCAGGATTTGGAATGTCGCCAGGCGCAGGTACATGCGTTGATGGATTCGCGAATTCTCTTTTTCTCGTCTCAGCATATTGCCATCCTCACCTTACCCTCAATGACCACATGAAACCTAAGAGGACGGAGAAGAAACTCACCTCCTTAACCACCGGCCTAAACCCTCCCTCGGTCATATTTAACGCACCCCAGGTAATCTCCGCCGTCCTAAGCGTTCTCGCCATGGGACTGACATACCAACTCCCCGGTTTTGGAACCCCCACCTGTCCCGCCACATCCCTCCAAAAAACATGCGAGGCCATGACCTGCGTTTCCCCACGCGCTGTCATTTCCGCATCGCGCCAGGTTGCGGAGCCGTTCCCGTCGAGGTATGACCAGTAGCAGTTCCAACAGGCGGTTCCGTAATAAGATTGTGCGGTGTTATGGTAGGCTTCACCATGTCGAGCAAGATACAGGAGTTTATAAGATACGGAAGGAGAAGAAGGCTGGTTAAGATTGTTGAGGTAGTGGGTGAAACGTTGCCAGTTGGTTTGAGAGGAAACGGATTGGTTGTCTGTGGGATAGGTCCGGTTCAGAAGGCCGAATTCGATTTTGGTCTAATTTATTCGACCAGACGTAGCAGGTTAGCTCTAGCCAAAATGTTGATGCAAGTTCAAGTTCAAAGCATGAATGGGGGACTGGACGGTAACATACATAGTCTGGAGGATTGGCGTTAACCGCAGGATCTTCCTGAATAAAAAACCCCGTGGGGGTGGTATACTTGAAAGACGCTGCCGACGCTGTTGTCGTCAGTCCAGTCAGGACGGCACCGAACAGGACCCAACACTTCGTGCTGGACGACATTGTGTCTCCGCAACAAAAAAGTATTCCATCAGTCAGGTTAGGTCCGGCATCAGGCAATCAACAAAAGTTATAAATTTGATGGGGGCCCCTCAATACCAATCAAATGTCCTGGTGCGGAGAAGCAACATAGTCGGGTCGGGTAAAATCTCGACTTACATTATCCACTGATTACTGCTGTACGACACGCCCCTCTCTCCAGTGTGTGACCCTGTCGGATACGCGCGGCTCTACAAGCCCATATGGGGTAAAAGTGGGATTACGCCAGTGTATGTATTATGTGCAACCTAACTTTTCCGGGAGATATAACATCAAGGGAAGCCCCCTGCACCGTTTCGAACCCTGTTCTTCCTACAGAGAGTGAAAAGTAAAACCTGTAAACAATAGACTCAAGCTTGAAACCAACGCAAGGTCGATAACACAGACATCTGTAGGCTGATGATAAGGTAGAACGTGGGACCCCGATATGCAGGGTAACGTGGCCGGCAATGAGATTGAATGTTAAGAATTTTGTTGATCTTGTAAACAATTCTGCCAACCTCCAGTCATCGCCGCGAGCAACCGCAATAGCGGCCTCACAGATATAGCACCCACTGTCAGTGGCACTGATGAGAGATTCGATTGTGGTATGATGCGTAACAGTGAGCCTCTGCCCCTTTTCAACGCGGACCCCACTGGATAATGCGGGTCGGCATTTCTCGCAAAGCATTTCGCAAAAAGGAGAAAGCGCTGGATAGATAGATAGAAAGCAGGGAGGAAATGATGTTTGGCAAGTCTCTCTTGGGTGCCTACGACTGCCCCGCACTAGAACTATTCGGAGGGTACACGCATGCCTGAGGCGAAAACCTCTTCTTCAGCTGCCAGATTCGGGTTGTGCCTGACAGAATTGGAATTGGGCAGAAGCCGACTTTGACGAAGAACAGAGGTCTGGCGAATAGGATTGCTGCCGAAGAAACTTGTCCATGGATGCCTTGTTGATTCTGGAACGGAGCACTGGGCTTCTAATCAGAGGAGCGTAGATTTTTCCTTCTTGTCGCCTAGGCATTGGGAAGGAACGGCGGTGATCTTGGAGAGGCCGACGGGATTCGGTGGAGCGTCTCTTTCTTTTGAGTTCCGACGTGAAAATGCAAGAGCGACCTGTATGCCAGAAACCGTCAACAAAAATTCCCCATCAATCTCGTGCATCGCTACGGAGGCCACAGACGAGCAAACTCCCTGCCTCAGCGACCTAACATTCTTCCTCATCATACCCATAATAAGCTTTCGATTGTTCCAGGCATCCCCAAATCGCACTAGCAACAATATTAGATGCAACTTCGCCTCTTCGGTATCTCCACCCTCTCGATTCCGAACCCGAATTCCCATTAAACAAGCACCAACCCCAAGGCTAAGCTAAGGGTTCCCGCAACCGCTACGGATATGTGGTCTCATTCGGGAAGGTGTCGATTGAACCTATCATGTCGCGCGACCTGGATTGCGACACTACGAAACCTCCCTTTTCCTGGTACGGCAGTTGGTCAATCTGGGGCCTTGGCTTGGCGGCAGTTGAGCTTGGCGTGACTTTCTCTTTCTGGGCATTGCTTGGGAGACTACACCAGACTGGTTCTAGTCCTTCCAAAGAAATCACACCTCCCGGTTCGGTGCGCGGGGGCCGGCAGAGAGAGAGAGAAAGAGGATGATAGCGATGGGGGTGAAGACGGGAGGGGCTGGATTACATGTGAATGGGGTTTTGCGTTCTGTTGTGAGGGAAATTTTAAGATGGGAACCAGACTGGCGACTGTAGGTTTATAAAATGTTGGACGACGACGTCTTCAAAGTAAAGGAGTTTGGCAGCAGCAGCAACAGCAGCAAGCTCCTCTCCGCTCAGAATGAAGCTCTCGCTGGCAGTGGCCCTCCTCGCCCCCGTGGCACTCGCCTCGGCGGTGCCAAAGGTTGACCGCAAGGTGTCATATAACGGATACAAGGCCTACCGCGTGTCGACAGGATCCCTCGCCCAGATTGTCAAAGACAAGATTGCGGCCTTTTCGACAGTGCAGTTTAACTTTGACACGTCAGAACATCTCGATGTTGCCATTGCCCCTGGCGATGTCGCTGCTTTCGAGGCCCTCAACTTCAACACGACCATCATGAGCGAGGATCTCGGCGCCGAGATTGTCACCGAGGGCCAGTTCGGTGTCTACGAAAAGTCCGTCATCGACAATGCTAAAGCCGTGCCGAGCCTGACGTGGTTCAACTCGTACCACGCCTACGCAGACCACATCACCTTCTTCAACGACCTTGCCGCGTCGTTCCCGCAAAACTCGGAGATCTTCAGCATTGGCACTTCTGCCCAGGGCCGCAACATCTTTGGCATTCATCTCTGGGGCAGCGGCGGTGGCGGCAAAGGGTCGAAGCCCGCCATCTACTTCCACGGCACCGTGCATGCGCGCGAGTGGATTACCGCCAAGGTCGTCGAGTACATTACGTACCAGCTCCTGACACAGTACAGTACCGACTCGGCCGTCAAGTCGATTCTGGATAAATTCGACTTTTATATCCTCCCCGTCGTCAACCCCGATGGCTTTGTGTATTCTCAGACTAATGACCGTATGTGGCGCAAGAACCGTCAGTCCCGGTCTGGTGCGTCATGCATTGGTACCGATGTATGTCCTTCCTTCCCTTCTCCTATACTTCCAAGCTAATTTATTCCCCCCTCCACTTAGATGAACCGAAACTGGCCATACCAATGGAATCTCTCCGGGGGCGCCTCGACCAGCGCCTGTGCGGAAACATACAAGGGCTCCTCGGCAGGAGACACTCCCGAGATCAAGGCTCTCATCGCATTCACTTCTACCCTCCGTAATAATAAGGGAATCAAAGTCTTTATCGACTGGCACAGCTACGGACAATATATCCTCATTCCGTACGGATACAACTGCCAGGCCCGCGCTCCCAACCACGCTCGCCAGATGACACTCGCACAGGGGCTCTCCCAGCGCATCCAGCAATCGTATGGAACGCGGTTCACATACGGCCAGGCGTGCTCGGCGCTGTACATGACCACGGGGGATAGCACGGATTATATCACCGATGTGGCCGGGGCCGAGTTTGCGTGGACGATTGAGCTGCGGCCAACGTCATCGAACGGGAATGGCTTTGTGCTCCCGGCCGGCCAGATTCTGCCTTCGGCGGTTGAGCAGTGGGAGGGGATGAAGTACCTGCTTACCAATGTCTAATCTGTCCGCGACCTAATATGTCCTGCCTGGTTTCTCATGTCGTAGGAGGTTGGGAGGGTCAAAATTAACGTAAATAGAAAGATATTACGAAATCATGAGATTTTACTCCATGTCTTGATCTTGTATCTTAAAGGGGTCGGCGGGAGATGGTCTCATTGTGGCAGCTACGGGACCAACGTATAATACATCGGTACGCCAGCGCCATCTCACTTAATCCCATGACTCAGCTTCAAGTCAAAATGTCCTTGCCGACTTTCGTGGTAGGTTCCTCAAAGATCCCATCCCACCCATGCCCAGCAGATATGTCGTCCAAACTCCCTGCAACAATAGCAATGCAATGCCGCCATACCAAGAGACAAAATCACGGCTGCCACCACACCTTACACCAACTCCCGAGTCTTCTTCTGATCTGCACGAGAGATGTCCGACTCATCGTCGCTGTTGCTGTATTTCTTCAGCACTACCTCCGGTACCACGGGCAACTCATCCCCAGTCGCAGTCCCGTCGTCACTGATCTTATCCGTGTCGAGTGGCTCGTCCGAGACCATACGGGGATTGAAGGCAAGCGAGCCCCTGGGGACAAAGGTTGCTGCCAGAACAAGGCCGCAAACAATACTGAATTGTACACCTGTCGTATAGAATAAGCCCTGTCGGATGTCTCCGCCGTTGTTACCGCCGGATCTGTTGTAGACCGAATCGAGGTATTGACCCAGGAAGGTGCCCAGAATGGCATATGTGACAATGTAGAACGAGTAAAGAAAGGCCATGACTGCTCCCAGTGCCGACACGTTCTTGTTCTTGGACTCGAGCCGAGAGAGCGAGGCTTGGATGTAGGCCGCAAGTGACACGTCGCCAGCAGCCCATCCAAACGAGATTGGGGCAAATGTAGCCGCCACGACCCATGCGTCGCCAACTCTGCCAGAGGGAGGATGCCAGAACGGTATGTACCAGACAATTAGGAGCATCAGGGCATCCAATCGCAGCCAAGGCATGGGTGTGTGGATGACGTTTGTGAATAGAAGGACCGAAAGGGCACCGAGAAGCTCGCCGAAGTTGGAGCCTCCCACCATGATCTGAGCCCAAGCCGAGTTTCCGAGGAAGCGTCTGGCCACCTGGGGCGCTACTCCATTCTCGAGATATCGGTGAGCATAGAGGGCGATGGCGTAGCCAGGAACAAGCCAGACAAACTTCCGGGACGTGAACAGCAGTCGACAACCAACCCATATGGACTCGGCAAACAACGAAATGCCACTAAGCGCTGCCTTCCAGTACGATTGTTTATCTTTTCGTCCCCTCTTCCTGTCCGAATCTCGTCGGAGGCCGATGTCTGTGATGAAGGACCAGACGACGGCCGAGATACCGAAGCAGACGGGTGTGATAATGAACGACATGTTGTTGCCGAGCCGGGGAATAATGACAAGGCCGGTGACAAATGCTCCGCCAGTGCCTGTGATCTCGTAGAAAATGTGCACCTAGAACAAACAATTAGCGGATTGGTCTTCCCCTGGTTCGTTTGGGCCTCACAAGACACTCACAATTGAATCCATTCTCCTCAGCTTCTGCACATCACCCCCAACAATGTCGCGGGGAATCACCCTGCGAATGAGCTCGACCATGCCGTATGCGATACCGCTAACAGAAAAAATCGGTATCATTGCGTCTGTGTTGTAGCTGGGACATGGTCAGCCATGATCAATAAGTCAGGGCAGGCGACAAACCTTCCGTAGTAGGGCCACTCATTCTTGGGATGATTATTCCGGTCTGGTCTGTGTGTCAGCTGTGTCGGGTCGCCTGGCTCGAATATCGACTGGATGGGATGGAAGCACGTACACGCCACGGGCATAAATGTGCCGCCGGTAGCCGCGTCTAGAATGAGCAAGACGGCCGAGCAGAGACCAAACACGGAGACGGCGGCGGCCAGGACATTCTTGGTGGGATAGCGCTTGACCTGTATCATGTCAATTGGGGCAGCCCCAGCCGTTGGAGGCATCGTCTTCGTACCAGGGGGGCAATTAGAATAGAGCCGACGCATTGGAAGGCCTGATTGAGACCAGTAAGCAGACCGACACGCTCAAAGGTGCGGCTCGGCGTATTGGCCTTGATGGACTCGTAATCGTAGCGGTTGGTAGCGAGTGCCACGACGGATCCGTTAAACGCCTCGAGGCCAAACTTGTATACCATGATGCCGACGATGTAGATGGCAATGTTGCGACGTTCTTGGGGCGTAAAAGCCCGAAGGCCCTCGAGGAATCCAATTCTGTTTCTCATTCTGCTGTTTCTTCTCGTCGAGTGCTGTGGCAGGGGGGAAAAGAAGGCGAGGACCGATCGGAAAGAGCAACCACAAGTGCTGCCTGACCTACCAGGTAGACCTGTGAGCGTGTGGGCGCGGGGCAATTGGGACCCCAGGGGGGATTTTTGAAAGTCGGGGTCGAGAACTCGGGTCAGGCAACGGGAGACTGCACGCCGGCAGTCCAGTTTTAATGGCCAGGGAAAAAAACAAAAAGGTCAACACCACTCGGCCCCTCCATCAGGTCACCTCCATTGATGAGAGCTCCCAGGAGGTTGCATGACAGACACTAGCCAACCCACTGCTGTACATATATGTAACGGAAAAATGCACCTTGTCCCTGCAGCTGCACTATGTATAATATGCCCACGGTCCCATATTCTGGTAAGCTATTCGCAGCAGCAAGTCCCGGCTTCTCACAGGTGGCGTTCCCCGCGCAGGTAGTCCAGGGTTACATTGGGACACCACGTCCAAAAGCTAGACCGAGTGCCTGGCTGGGATCATTATGTATGGCGTTCGAGGTCCAGCCCGTTCCAACGTGGGGGCGCGTTGGGATACGATCAGTCCGGACGGGCCTCAATCACACAAGGCACAGCGGCTCGCCATTGAAAAACGGGACGGTCCCCAATTCCTGTCTTCCAATTGATCTCGCAGCAAGCTGTCTATATGCCCGCTTCCATCTCATCCAATACGAAGCAACCCAACCTCCCGACACCGGAGCGACGACCAGATGGTCTCAACAAGATTGAAAACATGCCAAGTCAGGAGCCACTGGAGGTTTCTTTTTCTTTATTTATCACAGACAAAGTGTCACCCTTGTGTGGAGAAAAAATGCAAAGTCCTGCAGTCTTGGAGAGTTGTTTGGAAAAGGAAGGAACAAGAAGACGCTAGCGAATGAGCGTCCTGCAATCCATCACGTGTAGTGGTTGCCATCTGGGGCCAGGAACCACCCAATCCGCTCCAGTTTTTTCTTCTTCTCAAACCCGTTCAATCCCCCCACACAACGTGACGGTTCTCTTGAACTGGATACGCCGTACCTGATCCAGCTCTTTGAAACCCTGCGACAGACTATCAGGGCTTGACCTTGTGGCGTCTTGGACTCGCTTGTCCGACCCCTGTCTTGTTCCATCTTTATTCGCCATGAAAACGCACGCTCTGGGTACCTGAACCCATTCGGACGCGGAATCACATCACAAAAAGACACGACCCACCCCAGGCCACCTACAAACCGACCCCTGCAAGGTACGAAGACCGGTCCTTTGTGTGCATGGCAAACTTACACGAACCATGTCTCCTGGTTTCCAGCCCCCCCCCCCGGGACTCCTAATCCCACCTGTGCTTCGTGACGTCGGTCCTCACTGCTGATCCAACGGCTGTCCTTCTAGATTGATCGGCACTTTGCCTTGCCGACATTGAAAATGAGCTCCAACGCTGAGGAGCTGTTGATTCAGCCCTTCAGGAATGTGGTCGTTCTCGGAACCACAGCCCTTTTGAATTCGGCTAGAATTCCAGGAGATGACAGCGACGAGGGGGGCCCTCCGGAGATGACCAACGCAGCACAGTCTCTGTTTAAGGAAGGAGAACGTGCGTTGAAGAAGATCCTGCCCATTTGGAATGACCAAGTCAGAAGATATGGGCACTCTTTCAAAGAGATGATGGTGCAGCAAGGTATGCCCAGTCTGCACGGTCCGCGTTCCGAGTTACTTACTGGCAGATGCACAGGGGCTATTGAGAGCAAGCGACGTCGCATGGAAGACCTTCTCTGGGACTTTGATGATGTTTTGACCGTCCAAGATTTCAACCAGGAGCGCTACACTGCCCTTCGGGCCGCTACCAAAGCCTTTGCTCTGGAGCTCACAGAAGCATGCAAGCGATTTCGACCATGCACGCCGACTTCACCTACACACTTCCCAACCCTAACCTCACACCCCCCTTTCCCGCCCCTACCGCTTACACCTCCACACAGGCCAGACGCTCGTCATGGCCTTCCACCCTCCAGCCCTCCACAATCTGGCAGATCCGTGACAGTGTCGGAAGATAGACGCATCCACATTGGGCGTGAGCAGCTAGAGGTCGCAGAGCAGAGACGGGCAGTGGAATCAAGAGAAGCTTCCGCCGCCCACGAATCTGGATCATCGAAGGAGCCACATACATCCTCCTGGCTACTCTCCGACTCCTCAGAGCCAAACCTGGCGGATACCGGCGAGACCTCGGCAAAGGACAAGAATGCCGATATGATCAGCCTTCTGGACGCACTCACCAGCGAGAGGGTACCTCCTTGGTCTGATGCCAGTAACGACAAGATTTCCGTGGCCGAGGGAAGCATCCGCTCGACAGAGACGCTAAACGGCTCGCCCCCAGATATGCCACTGACTCCGGCGCCGTCCACTGGCCACTCTCAGGTGAATTTCAAACAAGACGACAAGGACCCAGCCGTAAAGCCCAGCATTGATAAGATCATAGCACGGCCGCCTCTCGTGCGGAAAGCAAGCCTCACCATTGGGCTCAAAAGCTCATACCATCGCCTCAAGGGAATTTGCCAGGGCGGTGTCAAGTTTCGGATGGGCGGTCACTGGGAGAGCATCGTCACGACGAGCGAGTTCAGCGCAGGGGCCGGAGCTTCCGGAGGCGAGATGCTGCGGGCGTCCGACGGCATCATTCCTCTTCAATTCGAGGAAGAGGCTAAGATCGGCCGGTGCGGCAATTGCTCGTACGCCCATGACCTTGAGGAGATGGAGCAAGACGCCAGCCTGGAAGGTAAGAGAATCAATCCCAATCGCTTGTTCGGAAAATACCCTCCCTGACACTTGAACAGCCGAAGCGACACACACGTCCCCGTCCGGAGTTCGATACCGCCTGCGCCTCCTATACAAATCCCACATCCGAACTATGAGCGGCGCTGACATCCGCTACGCTTGTCTGTGGTGTGTCCAAACCGGCACTACCGTCCGAGACTGCGATGCGACGATTTTTCCCACGAGTAACGACCTCCTACGTCACATCTCGACGCACCCACAGCCCTTGCCCGACGTCAAGGGCGTGGTCATCCGGTACGGGTCCTTGGACGGCAACACCAAAGAGCACGACTACGATTTACACCTACCCGACGCGGCAGCGCCCATTGCTATTCCCGAGGGCGAGCGGCGTCTTCCCAGGGCCACCGCGGTCAAAGACCATATCCCGCGACCGGGACGGAAACTCGAACGACCGCCCCTTTACAAAGGGGCAATGCTGGAGTTTCTCGCAGGAGCCAACATTGTCGCCGTCAAATATCCGCCGTCGTGGGATGCAAAGTGGTGCTTGGGTCGTCATGATGGCCGGTATGGTGCTTTCCCGGCCAAGTCTATCGAGATGTCAGCACCGCGTGAAGACGAGATCCCCATAAGTAGCGGCAGTCGGACCAGCGTTGTGACCCGGTGGAAGTGGCCGCCTAGTGAAATGGTACGCCCGGACAAGGCCGGAGCAGTTCCGTGGCTGCAGTTCTCCAAAGGGGAGAAGCTGTACAACATTGAATGTGAGTTTTTTTTTTTTTTTTTAGTATTCTCCACTGTGCGTATAATGTACTACTGCTGTGCCGCGTCTGTTTCCCTCCCTCGAACATGCATCATTGCAGACAAGTGAAAGCTTCCATGAAAACTAACAACACCACACCCAGGCCTGTACCAGGACTACTGGTGCTGGCTGGGAACCAACCGACACGGCAAGACCGGTGTCTTCCCCAATACCCACGTCGACTTTTCGACGCAGGAAGATCAACAACAGACAGCAGCAGGTCTGGAGAATAAAAAGAAGCGCAGAGGTATGGCGGGACTTTTTGGTCGTCGAGCGATCAGCAGTACGGTTACGACATCGCTTGCCAGTCTCAGTTAGGAGGGAGGGGGCGTGATGCTTTGGTGAATGGCGTGTTGGTGTTTGTTGGCGTTGACTTTTTTGTCCCCTGTGTTCGTGTTGTCACGCGTGCTACAGGGTAGTGATGGTGGTGTTTTGACCTTGGGCCATTCGTCAATGAGTTCTAGGTGTTGTATGGTTTATAGTTGGTGGGCATCAGTGGAGCACGCCCCCATCTGTGTCAGTTAGAGCAATCGAGCCTGACGCCAGTGACGTCTCTCGCTTCCTCTAGTGTTTTTACTGAGCAGATTACTTCCTCCACTATCTAAATTGCGTCACCTAGACCTGAACATGCATTGGGTTGTCGCGCTGACGAGTGGAGGTTTCTCCTTAACGGCATACACAGGGTTTTCAGAGGCCCTTTGGACCGTAGTCGAGTCACCTAGAACCTCATGAAAGGGCTAGCCAAACCTTGTAAGACGCTACCGGCCTAGATATGCCCGGTGGAGACAAGGTGCATGCATGCATGGGTGAGGAGCCTGGCGGGTACTCCCTCGGTCAAATCCAATCCGCAACGATCGAAACTGTCCAGGCTGTTGCATGTGAAGACATACGCCACCGGACCGGGGCTTGCGTTGGAAAACTTTAAATCTCAGCCGTACAGTACAAAAAGAAGAACCTGAGCTGTCTGTCTGCCCGCTAGCGAAATTCCTCTCTTCTTCTTCTTCTTCTTCTTCTTCTTCTTCCTACAACCAACTCCCGATTCTATACTTGGCCACATCTCTCGACTCCCAACTCCCGCAGATCTCAATACAATATCCAACTACCCATCGCATGCGCACCAGACCCTAGTGTCAAGATTTCAGCTGCTCGCTAAGTATTCTCTGCAATTCCTTCAGCGTATCCACCGTCATGGTAACATTGACCAACAACGCCTTCCCGTCAACACCGTCAACACCGTCAATACTGTTTGATGTCGCGACATCTGGGTTCGGATAATACCAGCAGGCAATGGCGATGATGACATAGACAACCTATAGGTAATTAATGACATCACTGTCAGCAACCCTGAACACCTAGGTATGGAGAATTCCGGAACGAGATGGGAAAGAAACATGAAACTCACCACGAGTAAGGCCCCTTCAAGCCAGTTGGATTCTCCATCCCTGAGAAAGTTTCCGACGACAAGAATGGAAATGACAAGAAGCACAACCATGAATATCTCAAAATTGAGGTCCATGGGCTTTCCGAGAGCCCATCCTACCAGGACGACGAGCGGGCCGTTGAACAGGGCGGTTTGGATGGAGGGGGCGAGGCAGTGGTAGAGAGCCACGTTGATGACGCCGTCTGCTCAAACATTATTAGCTCGACCGTCACATACCATCATATCAAGATCACGACAAGACTTCAAAATGAAAAGAGAACGAGACGAAGGAGAGAGAGAGAGAGAGAGACAAACATACCCCAAGCTTCATCAATCGCGGTCAGATGTTCCGCCGCCTTCTCCACCAACGGCAACAAGATCAAACCCAAAAACTGATCCGGCACTCCAGCCTGCACGACATGTTCGATGCCCTCGACCAAGAAAATAAGCAGCAGCGTCACTAGCGTCAGCGACACTACCAGGGCCACTAACGTTTCTGTCATGGTGAACTTTGGCTTCTGCAAATCCGCCTGCCGATCCGCATCGCGATGCTCGTCCATCTCGATAACCTCATCGAAGATACTATGCTGGCTCCTCGCCTGGAACCAGATATAAAACCCAAACGCAGCAATTAGCGCCACCGACGTGGCATGGCTAATATGCAGAATATCGCCCTGCAGTTTTTCTCTGGTAAAGTTTTCATGCTTTGCCATTACCATCCCCATCCCTGGGAGCCTGCTACTGCTGCTGGTCTCCCCCTTCAAAGCGGAATAAAACGCACTGGGAATCAACAGACCAAACGCCGCGACTAACAACAGTCCCGTTCCCACCTCGGACACGACGGCATGAAACGTCTGCCTTGTTCTTCTCAGTCCACCAAAGAAGAACACCAAGCCGAGACACAAGAGCAGATTCGTAAGAATACTCCCCAGAATCGCCGCCTGAATGATGGGGATAAGGTCATTGCCCTCCTCACCATCTCCATCCCCATGATTCCCGTTCTTTTTCTCTTCCCCTTTCTTATTAGAGCTAGAGGATTCATGCTTGACCACCAAAACCACAAACAGCACCACCTCAACAACCCCGCCCAGCGCAACCTCGACCAGAATCCCTTTGACTTTGGACATTTTCCTCGCCAATTCTTGTCCCGCAAACCCGACGAGGTTGGCCGTCGGGATAACCGCCAAGTAAGCGGCAGTGAACCGAATCAGCGGATTTATATTCATACTGGTACCAAAAGAAGAAAATCCTCGAAGGAAAAAAGCCACCAAGACCACTGGCCAGAGAAAGTTCACATATTTCGAAACCGTGCAGGATGAATTCCAGAGCACAGAGAAGAAATGGCGCGGATGAAACCCGGAACGACCGGATTCACCTTCGGAGCCATGGACATGGACGTGGACGTGTTCCCTTCCATCTCCTTGTCCCCTTTCATCTTCATGTCCGGAGGAATGATGAGCGGGAGAAAAAGAGGTCGGGAGCAGAGGGGAGGATTCATGAGCGTGAGCGTGATTTGTGTCCGGAAGGTGGTTGGTTGCCATTGTTGATCGTTGTGGTTGCGCTCGTGGTCGACGGCACTGGGTAGAATGGTATGGTGCATGGCACGGATGACGTCGGGTGGAGTCCGGAGACACAAGGTGAGGAGGCGGGGGAATGCCACAACCGGTAAAGTGCGCGGCGGGACTATTTCGGATCAGACCTGAGACATCACAACCAATCACACCAATCAGCTCGAATCAAAAAAAAAAATGTCCCTTAAAATCATCAAAGGAAAATGAAAATGCCCCATTTATATTTGCAAAACCGAGATCATGTAGGTACAATGATTGAGATGTCCTATGCTGCCTAGCCCCAATTTTAAATGGAAAGAAGAAGAAGAAGAAAAAGGTCACAACGGCGGCGCGTTCGGGTCCTCCATACATTGATCAACACGCATCAACCTCTTACCAGTCGCCTTTGCCAACCGGATGAACTCTGGAAGGTAATCGACCGTCGACTTGTAGAGGTAATGCATCACGACAAGATTTCCGCCCTTGTTGAGATCACGCTTGAAAGCCTCCAGCTGCTTTTCCGGCGTCGAAGTCTCGGCCCACAACCAGTCCTCGACATCCACACTCCACTGGACAATATAAGGATTCCCTCCTAGATTGGCAGCCAACCGCTGCCGCATCCGGGCTCCCTCAGTTCCAAACGGTGGGCGGAAATACCTCAGCGGTGCATTGTTGCCAAACACCTGTTTGACAGCTCCAATGTCGTTGTTGATCTCCCAGTCGATGGACGCAATATCGGGCAGGCCCTCCATCTTGGGATGTGTGTACGAGTGCAGTGCAATCTGATGTCCACGCTTCTCCATCTCCCTGTAATTCTTGGCGAAGCCGTTCTTGGAATCCAGGAGCGGCAGGCCAACCGTGAAGAAGGTAACGGGCACGTTTGCTTGATTAATAGTATCCATGACCTTTTGAATATACTTGGGGTCGCCGTCGTCAATGGCCAGGGCAAAGGAATTGGGCCGTGTGCAGGCGTAGACGAGTCTGCCTGATGGCAGCTTGCTAGCCATCAGCCAGCCACTGGGCACCTTGTCGACAATCTCAATCTTGGAAATATAAGTGGGCTCGGGGGTGTAAAATCCCCTCAGGTTGAAACCAAGGGAACGGGTAAGGTTGATATTGAAATGGTTGATGGGCATGTAAATGTCGGTAGCCGAGGAGTACCGGGCCGCCTCGAGCGAGTCCCATGTCTCGGGGAAGGGTGCGATCTTATCATTGCATTGCGAGTTGTGCTGCTGCATCGCCACGCTGAACTTGTTGCTTCCGCTGTAGGCAATGTGCAGGTATGCCCCGGCATAAGGTCGCATGTCGGCGCACTTGTTCGTCAACTGTGTGTTCCAACTCAAGTCAGAGTCATTCGTTCTGAAGGTGGCCTGGTTGTTGCCAAAGGTAACTGACAGTGCCGCATCCCCTCCGTGCCATTCTCCCAAGGCATTTGTATCCCTGTTCTGGAAGGCATCGATCACAAATGTCTTTGCGTTGGACACTGGCGTCGTCACCGTCTGCCGCGGGATCGGCGGCGTCACCGCCGACGGCACAATGTACTCGGATGCCGTGTTTCCGCAGTAGAAGGATATCGGCCCAAAGATGACGGCCCCCGTCAGGCTCGAAAAGTAGATCAGATCCAGCTTGGTCGTGTCTAACCCGGTAAACACGCTCAGCGGGAACCAGTACAGCCGTTCGCTGCCATCAAACGTCCACTTGAGCTGCTGCGTCGTCTGCGTCGCCGTCTTGATGTTGTTGGAGCCGCACGTCTCAAACCAGGCCAGCGTCACCGTAAAGGTCGTGCCTCGGGCAGCACGGATGCGCATCGAAATACCGCCGTACTTGTTGGCTGTATTCAAACAACCAAACTGGCTGTAAAAGTACGACTCAGTATTTTGCGGCGTCAGCATGACCTTGTGGCCACTGACGACAATCGATGCCATTGTGCCGTCGTCGCTCGAGGCCTGCCCCATGGCGTTGTAGCTGAGGAAGGTCAGACGGGATTGCGACTCCCAGTCATCAACGAGCAGATTCTGGCAGCCTGTGGGTTGCTGCGTGGGCGTCGTCACAACAGTTCCTCCGGGAAGAGACGTCACTCGCGTTGGACGCGTCGCTGCTCTAGATTAGCTGCTGCTGAAACAGAGATTGAAAAGAAAGTAGTTAGGTAAGTCAGCAAACATACTCGTCGAGGGCTGTCCAGGGCCGACAGTTGGCTGACCACCAGGGGTGCCACCGCAGACCAACGTAATGTTTCCAACGCTCCATTGAGTGCCAGTCTGGGAGAACACGGCCCACACAAGCCCGACAATGGCATCATAGTTGGGTTCGTTATCAAAGCCTTCAAGGGGCAGAGTAACGATCTGGCGGCGGCCAGTCAGACCCGAGACGATGTTATACGAACTCTTCCACGTGTTCGTATCCTGATTGCAGTTGGGTGCGGTTTGAAGCTCCAGGGCAAAAGTGCCACTGGCTGGCCCTTGAACTGTGAACTGGATGCCAGTGTAACCACTGCTCTGGGCTTGGGTACAAGGGAACGACTCGTAAAAGTACGAGTTGCCGTCCCGAGGCACAAAAACGACCTGACCAGCTGAAGCAGCAATCGAACTCATGGACCCATCGTCTGGAGTTGGTCCTCAAGGTTAGCATGCGGTTAGAAGATGAGGGAGACGACTGACCTCCGTTCTGCCAATCTAGATTGTTGGTCCCGCTTGTCCACTTTACAAAGTTGTCAATCAGTAGGTCCGACGTGCAAGTGGCAGCGCTGACGATGGAGGCGGCCCAAAGGCCTGCCAAGCCCGCGATGAGTCGACGGTCCAACATCATGGCAACGACAACGGTCCTGATTAGAGAAGGGCCAGCGGAGTGTCACAACACCGGGATGGATGCCTTTAAGACCATAATAAAAAAAATTTCCCCCTTGCCGAGCTTTGGGGAATGCGGGAACGCTGGAAAGACGGCCCCCCTTTCCCCCCTTTCCCGGAGAGAGCGCTCGCGTGGAGGAACATGGGGATTAGATTGGGGCAAATATCGACAGGACAGTGATACGTTTTGCGACAACGCAGGCCAGACCGCGCGGAGGGGCGAATATCCAGATGGGATCGAGTATTGGGCTTACGCCATAGGCGGTCCATTCCCTAGCGGAGGGTAATTAAAGGCAGCGGCGTGGAAGAAAGGGATAAATCCAGACTGCAGGTGAATTCCCCGCAGCACCACCCGTGACTGTGGGCAACCCCAGTGCCTCTGCAAATGAAAATCCGCTGAGCTGGAGAGGACAGGATCGCGTTGATGGTGTCGTCGGTGCTCGGCAAAGACGGGAGGGAACTTTGCAGCGCGTCTTGGGGTCTCTTGGCCGGGGATGGAGGCTCGAGTTCCATAGATAGCATCACACACGCCCGCTGCTGTACACTGCGCGCTGTCCGTCGACGCTAGCGAGAGTCCCCAAGACCGGGGAATACTTTTGCTCCCCAGTTCCTCCAAGGCAAGCTTCGGTGCCAATGGCGTGGCGTCGCTGGGCATCACTGGGCAATTGCTGGATGTCCGACGTCAATGGTTGGCAGCTTGAGAGGTTGGCTTTCGGCAAGCTGTGCCAGAATTGGAACATGTGCTTTAGTCAATTTAGCCTCGAAGGCTCCAAAGACCCCAAGAGCCCATAGCAGTCCGCAGTCCGTAGGCCCCGGCCTGGGCCTGCCATTAGGGAAGCGCAAAGTCAGAGCTCGCAACGTGAGGATGTTTCTTCGTCCCACATCGCAACGAGTCGTTAATTTAGTGGTGGGACAATCCGTTCGAAGCATTTCTCGGCAGTCGCGCCTCGATGCGACTTGGCAACCGATGTCTTGGCTGCAGATCTCTGGGGCAAGAGGTCAGGGACATCATTGGGGGAAAGAGCAATGTCGGAACCGCATTGCGTGGTTTCCGTATCGGACGTTGCAACAACTTGGAAGTGAGGACTGGAAAATTTACGGGGGGCTACGGCCAGATGAAAAATCGGGCTGAATTAAACACACCCGCATGCGCTGCCGACCGCGCTCGTCACGTCGCCCCGGCTGCATGTCCGGCAAAACAACAGGAACGACGTCGCTCCAAAGCGATTGCGCGGCCCAAGCCAGCGCAGGCATTCTCCAGCTTAACGTTACCTCTTCCCGCGATATCGACATGGTCATTCAACCGGCCTGGCTAATCTTAGAATGTCCTCTCTTCTGGAAGTCTCGGCAAATCAAGCTGTCTTCCCGTCCCAGAACAACCAGGTCAGTCAGCTCGGCTCTTGGCTGCTCCGCGATAAAAACCTACGCGACCAAGGTAGCGTGTTGTGGAATGCATGTTCCATCTAGTTGGCGTAGTGAGAATTGCGCGTCCTGTTTAATGTCACAAAGTGTGCGGCGGGAGCCTGCTGATTTTTCCAAGACGGGAAGCACGAATGGCTCAGCTACCCGGATTGTCACCGGACGACGGCGCGGCGTGCGTCGGTTCCTGATCCGAGTAAAATTTCTCCAGGTGGAACATTGGACTTTGTTGAAGCAGCCCGAGGAATGGGGCAAATGCCAAAAAGCTCGCCCCCGAACTCGCTCCGTGAGGGAGGTTGGGGGGTACGAAAAACCCGGGTGGGTTTTTACTCTCGGTACTTGGATACGCTGAGCTGTCGACCTGTATCGCAGTTAGCACTGGTCACTACCGAGGTGGGAAGGAATTCTTACTATCGGGGGGACGGGGGGGGGGGGGCCACCACACCGGGGATCGAACCCGGGGGCTTTCCCGACCCCCTCGGGGCAAGAGGATGGACAGACTCCAACAAACCTTGAGCCATTGTGCCTGCTGCCATCTGTACCCCGAGGGGGTCCGGTGAAAGCTTCTCGCTGGACCTCATACATATACCCCACTAAGCCGACTTTCGAACCCAGTGGCCTTCGCGCCCGACTCGGGGGCAAGAACAGTGCAGAAGCTACAATGGTACTGTCATTGTTGCCCGTGCCAATTTCTCCCTCCCTTGAAGTCGTATTTTTACGCGCAGAAACGTGAAATGAGCAACGCGAGGTTCCGTGATCGTGATTTCGGACCGGAACCGGGTACGGCCGCTCCAAGTGTCATCGGTGCCGGAAGCCCCACTGTCGCTTACCCACGTGATGAGGCATTCTTCAGCAAAGTTCCAAGTCCTTGGGGCCAGGTTTACCAGGGGCCGCGGAACCATCCGCTCGAGCCATTGGACAGCTGCCCAAGAGCAATTTCGAGCCACTTCGAACCCGTAAACCACCACCAGAAACTGCATTTCGGCGAACAAAAGCTCATGCTATATGCGGCAATCAATCTGCATCCCAGAACACAGCTCCGTTAATCCCCATACCGGGAGCAACTCAATCCACCCCCGCCAACCGCCCGAGGGCTGCCGACCTCGCTTCTCTTCGGGCCCAGCCAATCGCCGACCCGAATCCAGCTCCGTAGATCCATGCAGTCTCTCGAGGATGCCTCCCCCCTTACGGAATCCGTGCCGGCACTGCCCATGGCCGCCACCGCTGCCATGAGACCCCCGCGGCAAAGGCAGGCGCTCGCCAGAGACGCCCATCCCCTCGCTCAATCCGAAGCCTCCCTCCTCCCGCTGCGAGAGCGTCGCGCAAACCCCTCGGCCGCCTCCCTCTTCCGATCAACTCTCACCCCTCCCGGCTCCCGCTCCGCCTCCCCAGCGCCGAGCAACACGCGGTCTCCCTCCCGCGCCCTTTCCGGCTCAGTCTTTGGCGGTGCCGGTGGTTTCCGGCAGTCCCTGCTCGATACCGATGCAGCCGACAGCCCGGGAGACCCGCTAAACCTCATTCTCCGGAGCTTTGTGCCGCATATTGCCATATACGGGTCCGGGGATGTGGATGAACTGGTGGGTGAGAAGGGCTTTCGCGGCGGTCTGTGGGAGCTCCTGCGGCCGTTTGGGGAAAAAGTCCATGGGAAGGTTGCTATCAGGGACAGCAATGGTGGCTCACGGACCTGGGAGGACTTCTCGGTGCGGTTCACACGGTTCGGTGATGGCGTGGAGGAGCCAGATTCCGCGGTCAGTGCCATGAGGAGTCCTCCCGTGACGACTCCTGCGAATGGTGAGGCACCACCACCGCGGCCCGCATCTAAGAACCAAATCGTACAGGTCGAGCAGGTTGTAGATCGGCACCTGAGCTTCGCTGAAGATGCGTACATGGGCAATCAATTCCCCGACTCACCAAGACAGGGGCTGGACGCAGACATCACATCACCTTATTATGCCCTCTATCTTCGGCGACTGCTCTCCGGGATACCACTGGCTTGTCATGAATCATTCGCTCACCCAGTCGCATGCGTAATAGCCATTAGTTCTAGGAACCCTTCGCCCATTGAGACATTGCGCAGGCTATATACCGAGACTACTGGAGGCGACAGGAAACTCCCAGTTTGGGTCGACGGGGACTATCTCCGGTACTACGTTCTGGTTCACGATGAAGAGCGAAGCGACATCACCAAGTCTATGGCTCTATTCGACCAGATGAAGCGCCACTTTGGTCTTCACTGCCACTTGCTGCGGATCCGCAGCACCGAAGCGGCTGAGACGGACGACGACAGCATACCGCTCCCGCGAAGCGACTGGATGACGGCCGCCGAGGAGCTCGCAGATATCGAGAAGAGTGACTGGCAGGAGGATTTTGAAGACCCAACCCGCCACATTTTCGGTTCTGACGCAACAGCAATACGGACATTTGTGCGGGAAATGGTGATCCAATCCGTGATCCCTACCATGGAGCGGAACGTCTCGGTCTGGAACGACCAGGTGGCCTCGCGCCGCAGAGGTCTCAGTGGGCGCTTCATGAGCTTGTCGAAGCGCTTCACATTTGGCGGATCTAGCCGTAGCTCCTCGGGGGCTGGAGGGTCGGGTTCATCTAATTTCGATGCCGCTGGTTTCTACAAGCCCGAAGCGCCGGAAGCCATCATGCGTAGACTCGCCGATTTTGCCTTCATGCTGAGGGACTGGAAACTAGCGATGTCTACATACGATCTCCTCCGTAGCGACTTCCAGAACGATAAAGCATGGCGATACCACGCAGCGGCGAATGAGATGGCTGCGCTAGCCCTGCTCATCATGCCCCAGAACATGTCGTCCAAGACGCGCATCGAGACTATCAACCAGATGCTTGAGCAGGCATTCTACTCATATCACACCCGCTGCAACTCTCTATATGGCACGATCCGATGCATCATCCTCGCGCTGGAATTGCTCCGATTACGGGGTGGTTCCGGGATTGACGAGGCCGTTAGATGGGGAACCCGTGTGTTGGAGTCGAGGCTAATGGGGCCCATTGGCGACGCCCTCCTCAGAGAACGCATGGCGATATGCTACGCCTCCAAGAAAGGGGCTGGCAGCCAGGCCTGGGGGAGTCGGAGGCGGAAGTCTGCGCTGTGGAGCGTGTTGTCAGCCGAGGCTTGGATCATGCAGTCCAAGTTTGTCCAGGCGCAGAGGTGCCTGAACGAGGCGCGCAAGATGTATTCACTCTTGCCCGGGGAATGCGGTGTGCAGAACTTTGGAGTGGCAAGCGATTTTCTCGCCCATCTGAACGAACAGCTGAAGGAGGGCTTGCGCGTCGATATCCCGACGTTGAGTGGCGAGGGTATTGGAGCCGGGGACGAAGAGGCTGAGCTTCTGGTGGACGAAGAGAGCGAGACACTCGATCGGCGAAGATCAAGGAGGACGAGCTTGATTCCCCCAGGGGCTGGAGGCGGGGGCGCATCGCTGGAAACGGCGCCATTGACTCCTATGGTTCCGGCGAAACTTTCAACTCTCGAGGACGGAAAGACGCAATTTTCTAGCCAAGACGGTTTTGGCTAACCACCTACCTATTCTTTATGGATGGCAAACAGCAAGGACAACTAGCGCGCAGCGTTTTACGATAGAGAGGGAGTGAAACATAGAACGTTCCTCTCTTTGAGGCTGCATGGATTGGCGTTCGATGGGAAATGTATGGTAACGTTATATGCTGCAGCGTGCAGGGACAGCGTCAGCGACAGCAGGACATGGGATTAATTTTACACGGTCCATCTACATTTTTTTTGGTTTCCCTGCCTTGCCTCCGCAGCTGAATGGGAGTTGGTGTTGATCCCGCGCCGCCCGCGTGGCTGCCTTGCCGCGGTTGCAGATGCGGGTCGCGCTGATAAGATAAACAGGGTCACAAACACGCCTGCACGTCATTCAAAGGCGGGTAGCCTGAGGTTCCTCGACCTCTCGCGTGTCTCGTAACCAACCACCTTTGGCATTTCAGGTCTGGTCGAGAACAGTGTTCTCGGTCTGTGTTTTTCTGCCGCCGCCGCTGCTGCTGCCTGGACCAGCGCATTTATATTTCTTCGACTGCATGGCACAGCTGCCCTCGCACCTTCCCTGAATGTATCGCTGACCCATTGGCCGACAGCCGGGAAGCGTGCGAGGTCACAGTCGTTTTTGGTCCGAGGACGCTTGATCATTTGTCCTGGCCCACCTTTCCTGAAACAAAAAATGAGCCAACTCTTGGACTACCTCGTTGAGAACGAGCCTGGGTTCCGAAAGTATGCACTCACCCCCACTATCCGAGTCACCGAGTCACCCAAGCGAAGCCCGGGCATCAATGCTGACTGACAACTATTCAACAGGGCCCGTCTCCCAGCACTCTACTCCGATTTCCAGTCCCAACGAACCCTCAATCCCGATGGATACCAAGCCAACGTCTCGGCGTGGCGCCGGGCCCTCGCGAGGATCGTCCGCTCGGGACTGGCGCCCTCACCACGTGGTGCGTCCCCAAGCCTTCTCGTCCTAAACTCGAACGAACAACTGCTGCGGGCTCTCGAGACCAAACAATACGGTAGACCCCTTGCCCTGGGAGCCGTGGTGCGGGAATCCCTCGCTGCCAAAGACCTGATGCCACTCTCGGAATTCCTTGCCGCCAAAGAGAGCATATACCACCGGCCCTGGTCTGTGTGGAACCTCGCATCGTGGACAATGAAGCAGCTGGGCGTGTCCGACTACCTGCGGAGCGACAAGCTCCCCTCGGGCCAGTTTGTGGTGGTCGGCAATGTCGAGGATCTGAGCAAGGCGTTCGATAGCAAAGCCGCGACAGCACACCAGTCACGAATTGAGCGCACGTTTTCCAAGGCGCACTTTTACAAAACGTTCAACAACCAGCTCTTAGAAGGGAAGCAGCTATCAGAGACAGACATGGATGTGCTCCTCAGATTTTTGTCTCGCGACAAGGAGGTGGTTCTTTATGATGGGAATACCGTCAAAATCAAGGCGCCGGGCCAGGGAGAAACGGCAATTACCGAAGAGGACGCTTCTATCGCCCAGCTCAAGGAGCTCTTGGCGTATCTGACACACCAAACCGCTCTGTTGAGCAGCCGTGTTGATGAGCTCACCGTTGCCGCGAAAGAGGCCATTGCCAAGAAGAATCGGGTTGCTGCACTTGCGGCACTCAAATCCAAGAAGCTAACTGAGACGACGCTCGAGCGGCGCTTTGCTACGGTTGGTCAGCTAGAGGAAGTGGCAGCAAAGATTGAGCAAGCCTCCGACAACGTCCAGCTGGTCAAGGTTATGGAATCTAGCAGCGAGGCTCTCCGTAGCCTTACGGAGCAGGTTGGCGGCGCAGAGCGCGTTGAGGAGGTTGTAGACAAGTTGCGTGAGCAGATGAGTGCTGCCGATGAGGTCACCAGTATTGTGGCGGAGGGCGGCGCTGTCGTCGACGAGGCTGAGATCGACGACGAACTAGCTGCTCTGGAGACGGAAGAGAGGTTCAAGGAAGAGGAGGCAGAGAGAACGAAGAAAGAGGCAGAGAAGACGAGGGTTGCCGCCGAACAGGAGCGCGAGGTCGAGGCAATGCAGAAGCGGCTTGAGGAGATTGGGCAGGTGCCCAGCAAACAACCCCAGCCAGAGGAGAAAGAGGCACAACAGGCTGAGAGTATGATGAGTAGGCTGTCCCTGGATGAGAGATCACCCCAGCAGAAGCGACCAGAGCCTCAGACTGCTGGGTGATGTGTCTTGTTTTTCATGTAACGTTGGCGGGAACATGGCTAATACGGATTCTATTTCAGTTTAAATATACACTACCTACGGAGTAATCACCCGTGGAATTTATGCCATGCCATTTTGCATCTGGGACTATTGAAGCCAGAATGTCACTTGGAATTAAGAGGCAGGATATACGGCAGGTGTCCTTCACGAAAAGCACCATAGCAATATTGTCACGATCAAGTCAGGATGGGGTATATATACCCATAGACGACATGTATCCGAAAGACCTGCAGAAAACGGAGGAAGGCTAGCAAAACTCCGCAGCACCACACCCTGATGGATCTGACGACAGTTGTTGAACTCGCTGTTGATGACACCAGCCACTATTCACCTGGTCTAGGACCGGCGTCATGTGGCGACTATAGATGGTGAAGTCACTCGAATCTTTAAATTCCAAGTATATAGATCCCCATAGGCTCTGTGGCAAAGCCGACATTGGTAACAAGACCCAAAAAAAATCCGCTACGCAGGTCCAGTACCGAGGTCCCCTAGGCCATTTCATAGCGATTTCGAGCGAGATACCATGCACTTGAGATTGTCAAGATTTTCATTAGAAACTCTGAAAAGCCGCAAGCCTTTTTCTCACCATCCTCCTAATCATACGCGGCATCGATTCCATCACTCTTCTTGTGGCGTCCTTCCCTCTGCCCGGACTTTTGATCTTCGAGCATTCGCGATCAAATCCCTGAATGAAGTGTCATGCTTCGCACCCCACGCAGCCCCGTCAAACTCCTTGTCCTTGATCTGAGCCCCCACTTGCGCGGCCCGTGACGAAGTCGGTGCACGGCTACCTATTGTCCTCTCCCAAACATTGAGGTCGTGCAGCAACTCGGACCGTTTCTTGGGATTTGCCGAGTCGCAGTTTGCGTTCCATATATGCACCCACTCTTGGTGTCTTCGTTCTAGCATCTGGCGATTGCCAGCTGTCGAAAGTCCTAGCTCCGTCATCTTTTTCCGGAGGGCAGCATCCTTCAAAACACCATACGCAAGAGCTGGGAGGCGATCTGGAGGCTTCAGTCTTGTTGGAGAAGGAGGCTGGAAAGCCGTCAGTCCAGGCAGAGTACCGTTCATCCCATAGCTTGATGGTGGTATGGCGCTGGACGAGGCCCAGGGACCCCTATGTGGCTGAGGCGAACCAGGACATGATGTATCAATATGTTTATCAACCTGCCAATCTTTCATTCGTTGTTGACATATTGGGCATTCGACAAGACCGTCGGCTATGCTACTGTTAGTCCAATAGTCAACCATTGGCGGTCGGACTTCTTACGTAGCTCATAGTTGTCTGCGTCGCTGTCCTCAGTGTCCTCAATCTCGTCCCTCGCTATGACTGCCACCGCTTCAGCCGCCTCCGTCTTCTTGGACCTCTCAGACGTCCTAGATTTCTTGCTCTGGCGTGCCACATTCTCGTCGTCGACTGTGTCTCTTGCTTTTCGCTTTGATGATCCAGATGCTGCGGCTAGTGTTGGAGTCCTGGCAAAGCGCAACATTTCATCCCGAGATTGCACAAAGGCGTCAACTGCTTCTCGTAGAGCCCAATTACCCCGGAGTTTGGATTCTTGATCAGACGCTCGACAAAGTGGGCATTTTCCTTCCAGGGAAAGACATCTGCGAATGCAAATGGAGCAGAATGTGTGGTTGCATGATGTCAACATCGGAGAGTTGAAAAAATCTTTGCAGACATGACAGCGGAAAGCCTGTTCAACAGCCACAAGGCCGGCGAGTGGCGTTCCGAGCCAGTCGGTCGAGTCTGGGACGTCGAAGCCATCACCGGAAACTTCCATGTCGGACTCGAGGAGCAAGGTGCTTGGTCAAAACAAAAAATTGGCAACTGCTTTTCAGCAAAGTATGCAACAGCAGAGCGGTCTACCACTGCTGGGCTGTGATGCCGACACAAAGGACTCTGGCCGTTGGGACGATATGCGAAGAGCGAGGCTTGAAGACGCGACGAGCGCGACGGCAAATGGGTTGTGGAGACAGTGCGAACTGTGTCCCCACGCTGTGTGTGGCGCTGGCTGAGCTGAATTCTCACTGTAAGCCTAAGGCTGAAAGTGCCCCGCACGTGAACTGGTGTTCGGAGCGCGCTCTGTGGCGCTGTCCCACCTCAAGTCCCACTCTCGCTCGGGCCCCACTGAAACGACCCCAGCAGGCCTTTCCGCTTTGGGAGTGAATCAAAACAACGCCCGACAGGCCCCAAGCCGGCCCTCGAAAGCACCCACAACTTCGACTGCCCGCCCACCTCCGTATTCTCAAGTCACCGACTGTATCTTCTCAACCTCCTTGGCCAATCTCGCGCCCGATGTCTTCTTGACGGAAACAACCTCTTTTTTTCGCCTCCAATTGCACCCTATAATCCCGATACTCTGTTTCTGTTTTGCTCTCGCCGCGTCCAATCCACACCTTCGAACAATGGCGATGCGACGAGGACCGCCCATGGCGGTGGGCTCTGCGGCATGGATAGCCGAGGAGCGAAACTCGGCCCTCACCATGGCGCAATCCGAGATTGAAGAGTTCTCGTTTGCGGCGCGAAACGAGATGGACTGGTTGAATGAGCACATGGCCGAGGTCTTCTCGGAGAACCAAATGTGCGTGTCGTCGTTTTGCATCAGCCACTCCCAGACGCTAACAGTGAGCAGGCATGTCACTGAGCTGTTCAAAACACCGGGAAAGCTTCGTGGCAGAACTCCAAGGACCGCAAGGAAGGCAAATTTTGCAGAGGCTCGCGTCGTAAGCATTGTCCCAAGGGATAGCTCGAGAGACGTGCTTTGCTAATTCCCTCTAGCCCTTGTCTGATGTATTTTCCTCGACACCCAAGGGCGCACCGAACCCATTCGCGATCGCCCTCGAGCAGACGCGAACCCCGAAGATCAAAGTGGCCGAAGACAGGCCCGAGCAACGCGTTTCCCAACCAACCAGTCCGGCGAAGCTTCCTGTGGTCTCCACAAAATCGCCCGCGCCTCCAAGACCTGCACCAATTCCTCTCACAGACTCTGGCTATCATGGTAGTCAAACCCAGGAAATTATGGAGGTGGACATGCTCGACATGGATGTTGTGATGGTTCCACAGCCATCTCCACAGAAGGCTGTTGAGAGGATAGATTTTGCGATTATGCCAACCTCTAAGCCACTTCCAGACCAGCCCACGCCAACAAACAACTCCACCGAGGAAACATTTGAGTCCGCAAGGGAGGAACCGACCAGAACTGCTTATGTTACGGCCAAGGTCGCAGCGCCTCCATCGCCTTCTCTGGGAGCTCCGAGCAGCCCTGTCAGCATAAGGGCGCCGTCCCCGGTAGTTTCCCCACGGTCACCTTCACCTCGGAAAATTGCAAGTCCAATAAAGTCCTCGCCCCTGAAGTCCTCACCTTTAAAACAGGTCCAGAGCAGCCCTCGGAAAGGATTCCCCAGCCCCGTCCAGGAACTCAACAACGTGATCGATGTTCATGAGGACGACGAGATCCGATCGCCATCCGACGGATCAAGTCCTATCAGACCGATAGTTCGGAAGAGCAGTCTTAACTTCGCGTCATTGCCCGCTCGCGAGCCTCTGCGGAATAAGAGTCTAGGTGGTCCCAGCAACTACTTCAACCGCAACACTCATGGAAAGAGTCTGGGCGGCGTAATACGACAAGAGGTCGTGAGCAACGACGAGGATGATGAGGATGAAGAGGATGATGAGGACGACATGGCTGACAAGACCGCAGTCCCCAAGGAGGACGCTACCGTCAAGCTCACTGCTAACAGCAAGTCTTACACGCAACGTCTTCAGGACCAAATCAGCATGCTAGGGAAAGCCCAGCCCGCAGCTCCGCGACCATCGAAGTCAATTGCGAATCTCCTATTGACACAACCGAGCGTACCAGCAATTCAGCCTCAGCCCGCGGTAGAGACGAAAAGTTCAATGCCGATGCCTAAGCAGTCAATTGCCGCTCCTGGTGCCTTCCCGGAAGATGATGAAGATGACTGGATTGAGCCGCCTCGCAAGCCTGCAGGGTTGACAAGACCAGAAATGCCCAAATCTCACTCGGCGGATGCGGTCGAGACTATCGCTAGGAAAGAACCCGAAATTGTCCGTCCTAGGAGCAGGCCGGGTTCTCCAGCCAAGGCTCCTCTCATCCCGGAGCGAACTACTAGTACTCCGAAACACAGCAAATCCGCATCAGTACCGTATTTCCCTACAATCGACACTCTGTCGAGTGCGGACGACCTTGGTCTCAAGAAGACGGTCACGGTATCGAACCCCACCCTTCCCACCGTGTCGGAAGACAGCAGCAGCATGACACCCTCCAAGTCTTCAAGAACATTTCGCGGCAGCCCGTTAAAGCAGGTCAAAGACAAGCTGTCTCGCATCTTGACTACCTCGAAGAGCTTGCTCGCTAGCAGCGCTGCTATTAGCGCGGAGGGGAAGATCTCGATGTTGTCGCCTTCCACGAGTCGGCTGGGCTATCACCCAGCCCCATCAGTGGAATCTTTCCGGACTGCCGAGAACGTGCTGTATCCCGACCTTTCGCACCACGCCGGGCCAGCTTCGCGCCCGGTCAGCCCAGCACGAACCGCGAGCTCTAGGAGAACCCGCGCATCTGCTGAGCGAGAGAAGAAGGAGACCAAGGAGAAGGAGAAGGAAGTAAAAGAGGCGAAACGGCTTGCAGAGCAGATGGACAAGCTCGAAAGAGCGCGGGAGAAAGAAGCCGAGAAGGCACGCGTTTTCAGCAAGGAGCAGGAAAAAATGGCCATGATGGAGAAGCAGATGGCTGTGCACAGGGAGCAGGAGCCCGCGCCTCGGCCGCAAACTTCGGTGCAGGAGCTTAAGACGCCCGCGCCGGCCGCGAAGAAGAGCACGGCACCGAGCAGCCCACCAAAGGCAACTAGAACCAGTCCCAGGAAGACCAAAGGACAGACCGACGGGGATGGGAGGGCAGCCAACCCATCAAGTGAAATGGATCTCGATATGGCCGACGTCCCCTCCATGCCACCGCCTTCGGTTCCACGATCTGCCATCGCCTCGGCAAGCCGCCCTCAGACCATCAAGAGACAGATCAAACCCGCCAGGGAGCCTCTCATGAAGGCGAAACAAGCCCCGACGGTTATCCGTGTGAACACGACCAGCTCGCAACACTCGCAACTTCATACTTCCAACAGCACCCTCTCTGCCAATCTTGGAGAGACACTGGGGCAGCAACCAGCCCCTGCACGACAGCTCACGAGCAAGCCAAGCCACACTATGTTGCAATCAAAGTCGTCGATTGCTAGCTTGAAGGCTTCCGTTTCTTCCAACGGGCCTGGTCGCCCTCCCAAGGCCATCAGCCTGGCAGCGAAGCGCAAAGAGCAGGAAGAACGGGAGGCTCAGCGCAAGCGTGACGCCAAACTAGAAGCGGAGCGCAGGCGGGCTGCCGAGGAGGAACGCAGGCAAGAAGAACTGCGCAGGCTTGACGCTGAGAGGCAAAAAGAAGAAGAGCGGAAGGCAAAAAAGGCCACGATTGAGAAGGCGAAACAGACCAAAGCACCTCCACCTGCATCTCGGCCACAGCCAAACGGCCCGGCTGACCGGCCAGCCTCGCGTCTGGGCACAAATATGCAACAAGACAGCCGCCCGATCAATGGGAAAGCCCCTTCTAAGCGGCCGCTGCAGCAGGATGTCGTGGATGAGAACACGCGGCCCCAACAATCGCGGAACATGGCATCATCTTACCACCAGTCCAAGGAGGCCAAGCGCATGAGGATGAGTGAGGAGTTCGACCAAGATATCGACATGGCAGACTCTCAGCCAAACCTCAAGGGCCCACCTATCCGGCCATCGGCAGGTCCCAAGAAGGTATGGAAACCCCATGCGCACCTGGCTCTACGGCGTTCTAACCATGATTCACAGGAACACTCCAAGTCAATTTTCAGCAACGGCTATACTAATGTCCCTGTCCCGAGTTCGAGCCAAAATCTCCTGAGGACTGCGGTCACGTCGCAACATAACGGCCAGATGAAGGCTTCCAACCCGCTCGGCATGGCGCAAGTGTCCAAGGATCAGATTGTATTCGCACCCAACCCGAACGCACCAGGACAGGCGCACAAGACGCCGGCGCGGCCCCCGACTAGCAAGCAGCCCAAGTCTGCGGCAAAATCGTCGCCTCGATTCCCTAACGGTGACGCGATCGAGCTGCCAGAGATCAACACGGAAGACGAGGACTCGGATGAGGATGATTCGCACATCGCTATTGCACCATGGGCAGATTCCCCGGCACTCAAGGGCGCGTTAATGGCGCAAGAGATGGTTGACCCGATGCAGATCTTTGGGCCACCGCGCCCCATCAACATGGAGGAGGTGTTCAACAAGAGCAAGGACCGATTCCACAAGTTCCGGGCGCGAACGAGCAGCGCCAACTGGAGCGGCTCGGACCGGCTTACCGAGGAAGACATTAGGAAAGACTTGCAAGCGCGGGATAAGATGCGAAGACAGGGCGGCTGGTCCTACGAGCTTGGTCGCGAGATGGCATGAATGAGTGGATTGAGTTTGTTTATGCATGGTTCAGCGGCCATAGCTGTATTGTACAGGACATGGTGGGTTTGGCGTTTGGTTGCAACTTGGATTCAATTTGGTATATGGGCAGGACGAAGGTGCCTTGTGTGTGATTAGGCTATGTTGGAGAATGATGGCATGGGATACACAAGACTATGAGTACCGACACTGCTTATGGAAGTCATACTGCTCACGTCAACAATGTGAAGTCTGTCATTGCATTTTCTGTCCGGCGAATATGGCAGGGTGTGTGCAGGTGTGTGTGACATGGTTGTGAGTGCATGCGCATGTGCACCAAGAGCTGGAGGTTGCAGCAGTGTGATTGCATCACATGCAGCTCAAAAGTGATGACTGACAGGCTCCCGGTTACGGCTGGAAACGGGATATTGCACTGCATGTGGCTGGGCTACACCACCAGGAACAACCCATTCCACAGCATTAGTCGAGTCGAGACTGGATAGCAAAAGGATTGTTGCATATTCTTTGACCGGAAAATTGGATGAAATTCCTGCCCAGGATCTAAGCCCAGCGCGCTAGCTAGCATTGGTTCGTGACCTCTTTGAAGGCGATTGATGCTTTGACCTGCTATTTCTTTGCTCTATCACATCGCATTCTATGGGGCGCCCTTTCGCGCCATTTTACATGTGTCCGTTTGGTGCACTGTTTCAACGACATCAACTAGGTGTGTCCAAGGTAGTACCCGCTGAAGCGCGGTTCGTTGGGGCACTCCGACGTCATCAAAGCCCCGCCATTTTAGAAAGAAACGTTCACCAAGTTCAGGTGTGCCGTTGCCCTTGGCATCTTGCCGACCCACAATTTCTTGTTTTGTCCAACTGCAGACCTCACCCATTCACGAGCTAAGTTGCCGTCAGCAACCCCTCAGGCACGGTTTTCCTCTGGATCTTGCGATTAGATTCCAGACCCTCCAGTCCTAGCATTGCGCCCGCAAGCACTGTCGGTCAGCTTGCTCTGATTAACGCCCCGCATTTGCCCAAACACTGACGCGACCAAGCTCCCCTCTGGTACATCACCCCGCCTGGGCAACCGCGCATCTTGCTGCTAACCACCACACGCACCTAGGTTGCGAATCTCAGACCACAGAACTGGTCGCCGCGTCCTGTTCCGCAGCTTTCACATTGCTCCCAGTCTTACCGTTACGCGCCGAACACGTCGCGCCGTGCTATCTTTGCGCGTTTGCCGACAAGCATATCGTGTCTAGACTTTATCTCGCTCTCTCTCTCTCCTTCCCTCGTAACAGATCTTGGGATGACGAGTTTCGTTCACCGATCATCTCTTCGATTCTCCACATCTCTCGCCTTCGTCGCGACGTCACGATGGTGAAGCCTGACTACAATCGAGATTACTACGCCGATCTCGAGCTGCCGTCGACGGTTGATATCAACGAGATCAAGAAGCAATTCAGGAAGCTTGGTACGTTTTTTCGATTGCAGTGCCCCACCCGGCCTCTTACTAACGGCTCTTGAATAGCACTCAAGTACCATCCCGACCGCAACCCGGGCAAGGAAGACGAATATAAGGACAAGTTTGTCATCATCCAAACGGCCCACGAGATCTTGACAGATGAGACACTCAAGGCGAGATATGACGCTAACCGCAGGCGCTCACACTTCGCAACCGCCTCGGGAGTCAAAGGCAACCCATTTCAGAATGTATCTCAGGACGTTGCGAATAAATGGGGTGCGCCGCCTAAACGAACCCCCAAAGCTCCGACACGTCCAGCTCCAACGCCATATTCAAACTGGGGTGTGCCCCAACAGCCCAAACAGAAGCAGCCGGATCTCTATGATCATGTCCGAGCGTGGGATCGCATGAGGGCCCCCTCCAGCAAGGCAACTCCCACTATGAATTCAACAACAAGCGCAAACACGTCCCAGAAGACTTCCCGCCCGCAGCCTAGAGCCGATCCTCCACCACCTCCCCCTCGATCTCAGCAAACAGCTTTCCAGGCCCGGCAGCAACAGGCATCGTTCGGCACAAGAAGATCTGCGCCGCCCCCTCCAGCTTTCGCGGACGAGCCTCCAGCAAAAAATGCACATTATACACATCTCCACAGCAATGTTAATGAGGAAGCAGCTGCTAACCTGAAAAAGCCCCGACCAGCATCCATGTATGCTGATCCACTGAGCGAGCCGTCCGGTGATGCCTTTCTCGATAGCCGACAGCGCACGCCCTATGCGTCTCATGTTGGCGAAAAGTTCAATCTCTTTGAAGGCGCAAGTCCCAGCCGTGCTAGAAGCATGCGGGATGGCCAACGACGTCCACAGGACTCGAATAGTGAAGCGGTGCCACAGCACTCTCGACGGCAAAGGAGCGCTAGCGTTGGTGACCCCGATACCCCTACCAAACCTTCCAAGGAAAGCACCCCTCCGAATGGTTTTTTTCCCCCACCTCGTCCTGTGTTCCAGTCGAAAGCCAGCGCTCGATATAGCCCGCGACCGCCGACAAGTACCACGCCGGGTCCCCCCCCTCCTTCTTCTCCGGCCGGTTTTGTCTCGAGCCCCTCAAAACCGGCTGGCTTTGCGACAGGTCCAGGTGCGCCTCTTGGGAGTGGGGCAACAAATCGTGAGTCATCTGCCACTAGATATTATGACTTGAACTGACAAACGCTTAGCCCTCGGAAATGGAGGGGCCACTGGAACCCCTAGCTTCAAATTGTATGATGAGCCGTCTCTCAGCTTCTCCTGCCGTTCTCCTGCATATTTCACCCCTCAAGAACCGTATCCGAGCGGGTACAGTGGACTCAGGTTGCCCACGTGGGTGCCGCCGGGCCCTTACGCGCCCACTCCCATCGCACGAGCGGGCGACCACTCTGTGCCATTTGACCCCTGCCGTTAGAGACGTGAGGGTCAGGACGACTTTGCGCATAGAGTATCGAGCAGCGCCTTCCCCCGATACCAAGTTTCGAGTATCCCTTCTAAGAGAAGGTGGTTTAAGGACGACTCGCCTCCAAGTGGAGGTGCTTCCAAACTAAAAACTCCAAACTGCTTTGAGTCGTCGGTACAGGCTCAGCTGCAGAAACTCGTGGGGTTGCACTACCCTTCTAAAACATCCCGCAGGGCAACCCCAGCAACCATCAACAGACACACAACCCGCGCTGACGCTGCCTTCCAACCTAGCTTCGCGGTGCCCCACGACGAAGATGACGACGACGATGAAGACGATGACGGCTACATCGATCCAGACATCGCCTCAGAAGCCCGTTTCATGCGCAATAGTATTGATAACATCAACACGCGCTTCGTCGCTCAAGAAACGACGGGCAGGGGATACCAGTTCAGTGCTGGACCCCCAGTCACACCCGTCGAACCCCCTTCGCGGGCGAAGCAACGCTCAAGATCAGCGCCTCGCGGCCGACAATCACCTCCAAAGGCTGCGTTTGTCCCGACTGCCACTTTTACCAACGCCCAAAGCGGCTTCTTCCCCGAACAGTGGTCAGAGATTGGGCCGCAAAATTTCGTCCCACCGCCCACCGTGAGGCCCTCAGTCTCTCCTACCCGCCATGGCCGGTTGGCTAAGAAATCTAAGCCGGTTCGAATGACGGCAGGCACAGCCGGTATGGTTGACGATGATGAAACTACTAGTGGTGAAGACAAATCCCGTCCCGCTCCAGCCGCTGCCAACGTCAATAGGGCCCCAAGCCCCAACGCCATGGACATTGACACACCTCCTCCGGCAGCCGCGACAGCTGCGGCGCCCAATGCCAATGGTGCGCGTGCAGTGAACGTTGAGCCTTCAAAGCCCGAGTGGCGAGCTGGGGATGTGAACGGAGTGAAGCCTGAGCCGACGCTTGGCAACGGACCCAATGTGCCCAAAGTCAATCCCGCCGCCGCGGGATCTGAGGATACAGACGATATTTCGCGTCCTGTATTTCCTGAGTTTCTCAATCAGGAGCCTTTCGTGGCAAAGCCCGCCGGGCTTGCAGAGTGGGCTGATTTGAAGACTAACCTCCCGTTTGAGAGCCAACCATCCACCAAACTACCGTTGGAGAAACCGAAACCAAAACATTCACCTCTGGAACTCCCCCCGATCCCGAAGGCACCTGTCACACCTCCCGCCCTGGCCATCAAGGACCTCAAGCCGAGTCCTGCCTCATGGCATGAGTATGTCGCCAACTTCGAAAAGTATTTACGAGAATGGGCAAAATTTGAGAAGGATATTATCATTCACTTCTCTACAAGGAGGAAAGCGGGAGAAGCTCTTGGTGAGAAGAGATTCCAGTGGGTCGGCGTCAGAGCCGACCAGGGCATTCAACAGTATCTTCAAGAACGCGAGCAGGACGACTTTGTCCGTGCAGAGTGGATCGCCGCCTGCCTTGAGCACTCGAAAAGGGTTACGGAGTTTTCCAAACATCGGGACAAGATGAAGCAGGTGGTTTCGGTACCTTGAACACCAACCAGCCAGAGCTCATCCATTATTCAGGATCGGACACCTATGCGGAAGAAACAAGCGGAGATAGAGATTGTATATTATCACGATACACACCCACCCTCGGCATTACAATTGATACCCTGCATTTGCATAATTCGACAGAACTTCAGTGTTCCCACATATGAAGACGGAGAGCATCAGAAGGACTGAAGGATATCATCTCGTCGTTATTATAGATGGAACTGGGTTGGACATATACTCTCCCGCCGTTCGCGGATGGTGAAGTGGTCGAACGAAGATTTTAGTTGCATCATGAGTAACGAAAGTACCTTTATTCGTCAAGGCCGTTTCAACACACCAGATACGTTTGCGGGTTTCATTTCACTCCTAGATTTCGTTTTCCTGCCCATTCTCATAGTCCAGTGGTTGATTGGTCGCCAGTCTCAGACCACGCTATCCAGTCCATTTGGGCCTCGATAGAGTGCATTGTACTTGTATTCAGGTTTCACTCTCCTCTACATTAGAACGAAGTCCCATAGCCTTCTACATAGATACCTGGGCGTTGTTTGTTTCGTTAGGTATCTGACTTGGGAACGAAGACCTGTGTATCAATGAAAATTCTGGACGACATGTCCCGATTTACCGTTTCGGACATCTCAAATGATCTTGCTGTCATCAATCCGAGCAATGATGCATGGTCAAGTTGGTCATCCACTGTGTGTCCCTTTACATGCCAGATATTGCTCTGAACATGCTGTCATCTCCGTCTTTAATTTCCTCCCGTTCTAATTACTTCGTACCTACCTCGTGTAGGTAGCAGATGTCAGTCCCGCCAACGCGTAAGCTCGGCCGCCCTACAATAAATTACTCTCTGTTCCTTCAGTCCCGAGACCAACTCTTGGGTCGGAACCAGGTCAGGGACCGGGACCAGTCCTGTAAATATATGTCAGATCTGCTAGGCTTGGCTTGGCTTGGCATCGCAGGGGGGACTTGGCCAACGCCAAACCCCCCCGCCCGAGTTTATTGACCGATCTGATCCGATGAGTTTGGGAATCCTGTGCGTGCTCGCGGGACCGCGGACCTCATCGGTGCAGCGCAGTGCAGTGCAGTTGGGAATGGATCTCATCAGCTCTCAGCTCCGCTCAGCTCAGCTCAGGGCAGCGGTTGGGGTGGGATCCCCGGGATCAAATCCGATGCCCAGGGTCCCAGGGCAAGTGCGTAGGTAAGTAGGTAGGGACATGACCCCAGTGCAGTGCCCTTCTCATCTCCAGCCCAGTCATCTTCATCTTCCTCTTCCTCTTCCTCTTGGATCTTTGCATATACGGGTGACGGGGTACCGGGTCCGGGGGGTACGGATACCGGGGACCTAGCCTACCTACCTACCTTGCCTACCCAGCCAAGATACACCAGATGCATCAATCGGCCTCCCAAACCAACAAAATTTTCTCTCCCCACCTCCATTAACATTTGCATTAACATTCCATCCTGTGAGGGCACCATGGCACCATGTTACCTAGGTAATCTATTTAACCTCCCTAGGTAGTTGGACCGGTGTAGGTGCTAGGTGGGTGCTGAGTGTTGGTTGTTGGGGTCAGTCAAGGTAACTCAGGCACCTGAGCTGCCGCCGAGATCACAGCTCGCACAAACAGGTCAAGTCAGATAAAACGTCCGTTATTAGGCTTGCTGATATCATCAAATTCCTACAAAAATACGTCCTTGCACAGGGAAAAATAAAAAAAAACAAAACTACCTCATCGCATTACCAACAACCGCCCGATTGGAGGTCTCGCCTACGAATAACTACATCCTTGCAGTACAATCCTACCTATTCTTGAATGCTTCTTAAATGGGACCTGTTAAGGTGTTGAGCAGGCGGTTTTATGGTACCAAAACAGCCTGGAGGAATGTTTGAAGAGATATTATGGTAAAGATATTAAGGCGCTGGGGGTTTTCTTGTAAAAACAGAAAGAAAAAACATCGAGATTTCGAACCTTCATACCAAATCCTCTCTACCACTGACTCACTCGCTATCACTGCCTCTAGAGAGGAAAGGCTCCATCGTCTACATTGTCTGGAGTTCAGCACGATACTGCCAGCAGTGACGACGGGACGATAGTATCATGGTACAACTCCCTAGATTCCGAATCACCATCCGTGAGGCGCATATGGATACCGATTTTGTTCTTCATGTACTCATCGCCATGGCTGACCTTTGCAAGCGCAGCATATGAAGCACGCTTCGGCGGTGCGGTAGGCAGCATGCCTCCGACAGTTCGCTACTTAGCCTATTTAACCTACACTCTCGTCCCAGATTTGACAAAAGAAGGCACCATGACCCATCCCTGAGCCTATGAGAACCCCATCAATCCGCTGATCGTGATAAACATGCAATCCACAAATCTCATGATCATGAGATCCTAGCCCATTCTTCCAAACCTCCCGTCCATAAAGACATTATCCTTAAACAAAACGACCGGTGCTATGTAATTCCCGTAATGCTAGCCGAGCCAACCCAGCTTCGTCAATAACCATATCTTTTAAGAACCAAGCCCAACCCAAGGGCACGTCCCAACGCCAACGAACCAGACAGCCACGCATGGGCGAGAAGAAAAAGAGGCGCCATGGCAACGACGACCACAGTCGCGACGACAGCTGCCAGGCGCAAAACACAAAGACGCTGTGCCGTATTCAAGACCCCAGAAAGACAAAAGAAAAAGACCCAGACAACCTCCTCTTTGTCCAGTCACCCTCTATGTTTGGTATCATAACACATCTTCTATGCGATCGTAACGGTATTCGGCTCGGGGCTATGCGAAACAATTCTAACTTCCTTCACATCCTCGGCTTTTGTTTGATTCTTCGTCTCACTGGGAAAGCCCGATTCGGTTTGAGGTGTTTGCGGCTCGCGGTCAAATTCGTCGGCGGAGGAGGCCGTCTCTACAGAACGGGGCATAGGCGGAACTTCGGGCGCAGGCTCCACCGTGGCGACGACGGCTGTACACACGGACGACGAGTTCTTTCGGTGGCCCTGATTTTCAGACTTCTCTACTCCAAGCGAAATCTCGGACGAAGCCGTATTGGTGCCAAGCGGAGTGGCGTAAACCTCACCCGAGGTTGTTTCGGTGTTTCCGTCGCTCGCGACTTGCGTATCATCCATTTGAGTGTCTGCAGCAAGGAAGGAGCTCTGAAGTGGGCTCCTCAGAGCGGCAACATCGCCACCGAACTCGCCTTTGCTCGCCCTTGATGTACGGGCAGGACTTCTTGGCGGAAGGGGAGGAGGAACTCTCTTCGGAATGGTCACGATCGCCCCCTTGGCGTGAATGACTTGGGTTATCTGCGACGATCTGAGCGAGGTTCGGGTGGGCTGGGCAGCGGTTGCGACCTCGCAGATGATAGCCACATCGTCCTCATCATCCTCGTCCTCCTCATCATCGGCGTCTTCGTCACGCTCGTCTGAACCAAGCCCGTCAACAACCTCAATGACAGCATCCGTATTGTCTGTGATTGGCTCAGGAACCGGCTCGGTCTGGGTGGCTGAAGCAGCCTCTACCGACGGAGCAGCAACCTCGGGAACTGTTGCACGGGCTGTCGTCGACTTCGCAAGTTCTTCCTTCTCCGCAGGCTTGGGGCTGAGACGCTCAAGCACGCTGGTATCGACTTTAGTGTAGTCAATCTCATCAGGCTCCAAGACGGTAGGAAGCTTTTCCGACATGCAGTCCCGTCCATCGTCACTAGTCGCACGGCTAAAAGTCGTCCCGGCGGTGCTGGCCACATCCGTCTGCGTATAAGCATCAGTCGCGACCGTTGCCTGCGTCTTGGCCGACATGTAACTACCACGATTACTCCTAGAGAGGTACGTGTCAACGCTCTGGCGATTGAAACGGGAGGAGACCGGGCTGGTCGGACTGGGATTGTACTCAAACTGGGTGCTTGTCGGTCGCAGCCGAGTACCAGCCTCCCTGATTTCAATGCCCGCCATCTCCAGACTCAGTACGCCAAACGGGTCCGGATCATCGGCATCTGGAATTCCAAAGGGCGTTTTGGGAGCCGATGCCGGCGACGCCTTAGGCGTCTCAATGACAGCGTCACCCGGAGCAGGCTGTCGGGCTAGCACCTCCATCAATGCTTTATCGTAGTCGGATCGGCCTTCGGCTGCCTTGATGACTTCGAATAAGGGACGCATTTCAGGTATGCTCTTAGGGATGTTGCCGGCCAAAATGTCCAATACGCCCACATTCGAGCAGTAAAATCTCTCATTCTCGTTCCCCCGCTCGGTGACCAGCGATCCATCTAGCGGCACTGCCTGGTGCTTGCCTCTAGCCTTAACATAGGTAAGAACAGTGTCGTCAAGTCCTTTCCATCGTGTGTCTTGGTCAGGTGAGGCAACGTCAATTAGCGGCCCCACTGTAAGGCTGCAGTCGACACCGAGTGTAAGTCGAGGGCGGGTGAATAACTCAAGGGTTCGAACGCTGTTGATTACAAGAATACAGTCGTAGATATCGACTCCTATCACGAAGCCAAGTGCAGCTGTGTGGAGTATAATTCCCGAGGGCGGTGACCATGTTCCGTCGGCTTTCCTTGCCGTGATTAGTCCGGCTCCGCCGGACCCTGACATCCAAACTCCAGAACGCACGCAGGAGAAAACAGCGAGCCCGACGGCATTTTGTATTATTCGTGGGGGAATCTTCTTGGTGGTGTATGTTTGGGGCGCAACTGCAGTGTCAGTCGGGGATGTCGGCTCCTGTGGTGGTGCTGGTACGTCTTGGACAAGAAAGCCGTCGGCTGTGTGGTCACCGTCAGTATCAAGGCTCCTCTTATTGCTCAAGTGAGGGTTGTATGAGGCTTACTGCAGAAGGACTTGAGTATCCGGGCTGCTTTGTCACACTCTTTGTCAAGAGTCGCCGGCCAATATGTCTCACGACCATAGCTAGTGGGCGCCGGTGACGTATTGCCCGTGAAGCTGAGGCGGCTGCCAGGCGCGGTGATTTTTTCGGCCCATCCAAAGACTTTGTCGAGAGCTAACGGCGTCCTCCTCGCAGGATTGGCGGCGGCTGGTAGTGTGCTTGTCGTGGTCGCGGCTGTGATATTATTATTATTCGCCTTGGAGCGGTCCCACGAAGGGAGCAGTGCAGAGACGCGCTGCATGGCGGGCTCGCAGGCGTTGGCCTTGGGTCACCACGATCTGAGCAGAAGATCGAGGTGATGTGCTGTTGGTTGAGGTCTGGCAGGCCGAGGGTGGAGAAGCCTCGCACGGGGAGGGCGAAGCAAATGGGAGGAGCAGCTGCAACGTTTTTAATCCGGCCCAAGTTGGCAATGGCAGCGATGCCCAAGTGCCCTGTCAAGTGCAAGCCGGGATTGCCCCGGCTCCAGTCAGCCCCTGCGATACCGGGCCAGCTGCGTGGTGGTGGGGTGGTGCGAGCGCTGAACCGGGCCAAAAAGTGACGTGGGCGCTGATCACGCCAACAACAACCGAGCGCTGCAGCAACAACGGGAGTGTGGGAGAAAAATCAAGAGACTGGCCGACGTGATGCTCTCCTGGGGCAGGCAGCAGGGGTCTTCACAGGTGGGATTCCGTGGGTGCAACCCTCCCACAGGCTCGCGCGCATCGGGCTCGCGCAGCTCGCAGGGCGACAAGGCAATGGACGACAAGATGGGGCAAAGGACCCCGCACAGGCTGCCGTCTCGAGCGCGAGCTGGCGGGCTGGTGGGTTTGATGGGTGTGGGACGCTTGTCGCCCCGTCGTTTGCGTGCAGATGTGTGCCTGAGCATAGATGAAGCAGCTTGATTGGATTTAATATCCGGCAGCCAGCAATGAGGCCATCAGCATGGATAGTGCTCTTGGTCCCGACGACTCGCACCGCAACCCTGTGTCGTGCCTAGATTTTCCTCGGCGTCGTGTCGATCGCCGACCAAGCCACGATGGATTTTGTCGGATGCCCCGGTCTAGTACAAAACTCAACGACGGTGCAGGGCGTAGGGGGCCGATGTGTGTCAGCCGGACGACAGAGCGTATCTTGTTGCGGGAAAAGAAAAGAAGAAAGAGCGAAGTTGGCTTACACTCCACGCTGTGCCGCCTCCAAACACATCAGCTGAGCAGCCAATTGGTTTTTTGTTTCGAGATGAGCGGGAAGGCGCGTCTCTGGCTGTGGAATGAAAGCTGCTCGCGAGTCGCGACTTCTCAATTTCTCAACACCGTTTGTGCAAATAAGTTACACTTTGCGGGGGACCCTCCAGTGCCGTGATGGCCCTAATCAAAGCCGATCCCGATTCCATCTCAGCGTCGTTCAGCTCGTCTCTATTCCAGGAAACGAGTAGCGGGTCATGTAACCAAGGCTGCCCTGGCTTTTGGCTGGCCCCTTCATGTGAGACCGAGATTTCTTTTTTGCTCTTTGCCCCATTGATGACAATTTCAGATGTCATGTAATTTCGCCGCTAAAAGTTGGCTTCGGCTGCTATGCTGCGCCTTTGACTAGACTCGACCTGCCGTCCCTACACTACGGGTGTCTATATCATGGCTACGGTATAATACGGAGTGACAGTCAACAAAATCGAAGGCTTTGAATGCCGAATGCGAACGGAGGACCCTTGTCGGCTCGCGGTGCCAAGACACCCCACCTGGGCCAAAGGGAGGGGGCGGGCGGTCGTAAGGCCTGATTCCTAGAGATTCAACTCGGATCATGTCGTCATGCTTCGGAGTGGACGCAACCTCGTCGCCGACGTAGTCTCGATGTAGCTGTCATTTAATCTCTAGTCACTGTCAATTTCATGTTTTTTTTTTTTGTTTTTGTTCTTTCCACCTCCGGAGCGCCTGCAGCTCTCCCGAAGTTGGGATCGATCAGCAAGGGGCTTGACGCACGCGGCAGGGTGGGCCAAATGTGCCAAAGCCGACAGCAGATGGAAACCGGAATAGGGAAGGGGAAGGGGAAGGGGAAGGAGGGAACAATGCAGGTTGCCGACGACAAGAGATCCAATCCATGGCCGGCGAGCTACAGACGCCAATGTGATGAGTTCTCTCCCTGCTTTTCTGTGCGATGCGGGGGTTGGTTCACAAGCGGACGCCCACCGAGTACACCCGCAGTAGGACAAAAAATGTCAACCCGAGACACGCTTGTTGAGGCATCAAAATGCGGCTTTTGCTGTAATTGACCGCACGCGAGTCGCAGCCACCCCAAGTCTATAACTCCCCGTGGCGTTTTAGGAGATGGACGGGGTCGAATCGTCCGTTCCCCCAATGCCATCTCCAACAAGACGTATAGCAATGCATACGCATGAGCTTAGGGGGGTAGAACAAAGCCCGGCACTAGCACCGCAGCAATCACTAGTTGGGAAGCTAGACCTGTCTGTCTCACATCTCCTGTCTGTCTCACATCTCCTGTCTGAGAAGCACACCAAACCTTCCCTCGCCCGTCACACCTAGTACACCACCGCACCCTCTCAACAAACCAACGACGCACAACCAAGAATCATGCAAGTCAGTGTACGTCTCCGACTCACGGACCCCACGCTGCTTTCCCGAGTCAAACAGAAACCGCTACGCAGCACAGTACGGCTTGTTGCGGGCGTTGCGCGGCTTGCTGCCTTTCAGCTGCAGGCAACGAACGGCCAGCTCCCGTACGTCGTTCTCTGTAGACCCGATGTGGGGAAGGAAGGGAGGGAAGGGGCTGGTTTTTTACTATCATCTACTTCGTAGACAAACGCCAAACACTGCCGATTAGCTATTCTTGATTACCGAAAAGATCCCCCATCTGCTCCTGCCGCTTCCCTTCCGCTTCCACCCGTCAAAAAAAAAAACGAAACAAACGACCGAATAGATTTTTGAGGAGCAAAACCAAACCTGCATGTCGGAGGGCGGTCGAGGCACGGCAGGTTGGCCCCAGCCCCGCAATCGCACCGGGTCCGGCCCGAGTCGTCGTGGATTTTTGACGCGGGATGGTGGTTGGGGGCGCTTTTTAACTTGGGTTTTCCTTCCCTTACACAGATGCCTACATCTGTATGTAAGTACAGTCCAGCCTTCCCAGCCATCAATTCTGGGTCTTATAACAGCAACTATGATACCGGCGTTGCATGCAGCGTGCACCCCGCCCACACACACTCAGTCATCGCCATGCCAGCCCAGGTGGACTATCAACGGCACAGCATCCGGACGGGCCGCAAATTGTCTCTAGGTATCTGTGAGTGCGAACCCAGTCTGGTTCTTACAGTCGCTCCCGCGAGAGTTGAAGACTGGAGATGAGACAGGAGCCTCAATAGTAAACCCCCCCCCCCCCCCCCCCCTCCATTTTAAATC
>Ga0247765_1000222_pt1 | contig 45956 bp, 34 predicted proteins | sample UWRJL106311C6_FD_179949 | JGI IMG/M metagenome (GOLD analysis project Ga0247765, IMG submission 179949) | Plant litter microbial communities from Arlington Agricultural Research Station in Wisconsin, United States - UWRJ-L106-311C-6 | ecosystem: Environmental > Terrestrial > Plant litter >... | reverse complement strand
ATCCCCCCCTACAAAAAAAAAAAAAAAAACCCCCCAACGCCATACTCAACCCAGAAAACATCAATCTCGACGTGTCAAGTATGACGATACGCCCACAGCAAGCAAAAACCGGCTGAGAAATCACCTCAGCTCAGGTGAGGTTGAACCAACCTGGAACCCAAACAAAATGCATTGAATTTTGGGCAATGCAGTGCAGTGCAGTGCAGGGTTCGCGTATTCCATTCTATTCTATTCCAGAAAGCTCTTTTTATGTGTGTGAGAGAGAAGGGAGAGAGTTCCCGTCCGTCTGAGACAGGAACCCCTTTTCCTTTGCTTGGTCGCCAACTACCGACATGCAATACAATGCAATGCATGCATATCGCAACCAGTGGGCGGGGTTTTTTTTTTCTTTTTTTCTTCGAAACCAAACATTTTCTTTGCCCGGGAAGGACCCGGTTGGAAGAAGAATAAGGGATGGATTTGTTGTATGGAAGCCAACCAGCCAACCAGTCAGCATATGCTATACTACAGTGCCTGCACAGATACATGCAGATACATGTAGACAAAATCAAATGTGGGGTTGCCACGGCGTCAGGTGAATTCCTTTGTTTCCAACAGGAAGAAGGAAGACAAGTCTTGCTTCATCCAGACAGTCCAGTCCAGTCCAGGTCAGATCAGTTTTACGACGCATTGCAAAGTTTGCAGATTTGCAGATTCCCATCGGGTGGAGATGCTTATGTGAAAAGAAAAATGTAAATCAAATCAAATACCCCTTCCTCGCAACACAAGCCAAAAACTTGTTTCCTTCGCGATAGGCTACCTACCTATCTATCTAGTGAGAGTGAGGACGTATCATATATGAACTCTTTTCGTTTCAGAGCTTAGCGAGAGCTGGAAAAAAAGAACCTGACAGAGATTCTTTTCATCCATCTCCACTGCTGCTCCTGCTGTTATGTCATGGTAAAGTCCGGAGATATAGCCTCTTTGGGCATTCCTCCAGCTTTCAAAACTCTATCTATCTCCCCCTTGGTCTCTTGGCTAGGCCAGACTGGACTATGCGAGACCAGATTCTCTCTAGAATTCTCTCGGAAGCAAAACTTGAATAATGAATTACATATGAAAACTCACATGACCAATCTTGCCAATCTTTGCCAAGGTATCCCCTGGAGGGAGAAGAATATGCGACCCCTTGCTCTGCTCCCTGCCCTTGCCCTTGTCCTTGTCAAACTTTCATGTTGGTTCGCGATTGACTGGTTCACAGGGTAAAGTGATGTGAGGCGATGTGAGGTGAGACGAATAAAGTTCCCTTGGGTACTTTACCTAGGTAGGTAGATTCTACATGATCAATCCTATGGTCGGTCCATGCAGTATGAACCACTGGCCGGTGAGTGAAGATCCCCGCCCCAACGCAATGCAATGCCAAAAAGAAAAAAAAAGAAAAAGACAGTATGGCCTTCCTGTAATAGCATCTCCCACGTCGATCACCTGTTGGGGGGATGGATACTCATATGTATGTACTCAGTTGGGAGAGGGGGGGGTGAAAACGCCGAGTATCGGGCCGTTGGAAGTACGAACAAAATCTACTACTCTACCACGCAACCCAAGAGTGCCCACGAACATGAACTGACTGACTGTAATGGGGACTTTTATTGTGTAGCATAAATTGGACCCGGCGAGGCATAATGATAAAACGTCATCACCGAGAACAAAAAAGAAAAAGAAATAAAAAAACGAAACATCTATCACCACTCACTCACTCACTGCATAGATCCTCCTCCCCCCGCGTCATCGCATCAACATTGAGGCAATAGGACATTACACTAGAGTGACCCCCTCCCCTTATCACAGCCAACCCCCTCGCGGTATTCTAGGCCACCCACCACGGGTTAACTAACCACTAGCAACGGTTCCAACCACCCCGGTATCTTATCCCCATTCTCCCCGCATTGACATCGGTGTGCCAGACCCCTTACCTGCCACCAGGTAAAGTCCATACAAATATGCTCAGTACCCTGCTTATATAAACCAAACCAAAACCAAAACCAAAACCAAAACCTAACCTTGGAAAATGTACTATTACCCAAGACCCCTATATCAGCATGCAAACGCAGGGACATTTTTGTTACATGATCAACACCCCTCATCACAAAACTCCCATCACACACCTATTCGTACCCACACACACACCCATCGATTGCCCGTGACTTGACTTGAACTGATCTGACCCTGCCTGAGCCAAGGGATCTGCATATGTACGCACGCAAGCGCAGTGACCGACCTCGGACACAAAAATAAAGAGCAGTCTGCCGAATATATCCCCGCTTTACAGTCATGTTCGCGAATAGGACGAGAACAAAGAAAAGAAGAAATCCTACCCGAACCGGGCATGACCATTCCATTGCTGCTCGAGAGTTTGTGCCACCCCCCAAGCTACCTCCTCACCTCACCTCACCTACCGAGAGACATATTCAACTAGTGAAGCGAAACATGACAGAAAAGGTTAAGTGAAACCCCGTGATGAAATCTTGCGCACGGATGCGATGCTACAAGGTCGGACACACACATAGCGCCGAGAGAAGAACAGACGCTATTGCCACACTATTCGCTCGTACGTGAGTTCGTACGTGTATCTGTGAGATGAGAATACAACATAACACAGTATATAATTGTGTGTTGTGTCGTATTACGCAAGTGTGGACTTGTGGTGCAAGGTGGGGTGAGATCTCGATAGGGATGAGGGGCAGCCGACTAAAGGGGGGGTGAGGTGAGGGGTAGGAGTTAGAAGGGGAGCCTGTGAAACGAATGTGAATAAATCCCAAAGCTGCACTGCACCGATCAATCCCGTACCCTCTGAGCAGCGCTGGAGCTAAGGAGGCCAAAACCAAACACTGATCAAATATTGAATATCCGCCGGACCAAACCTGACAAGTGTCACGCCGTCTCTTGTCCCCAATTTGGACGCGACTCGATAGAAAGAATGAACACAAAACGGCAACTTGCACAATCGGAAACTCTGGTCCTCCACAGGCTAGCAACACGAAGCCCCTTTTCCATCGGGTACACCAGATCTCGCGGTGCCCCGACCTGGTTATCCTAGTGGTAGATGTGACAGCAATTATCGGTGGCGTAAGCCTGTCAAGTGGGGTGAGGGAGGGTGTGAAGATGGTGTCGGAATAAAGCCCGGTCAGCCTCAGACCGGCCGGCGCCACGGACCCAGTTTTGCAATCCCGAACCACAGCAACAAAAGCCGAGGAAGATTTCCTCCGGGCCGGGCTAAGATTTTTTTTGCCACCCTCTCTCACTCCTTTCCGATACCAAAAGCGCGCTATCCGCGGCGGCGGCAGCCAAGTTGTGCTCGGAATGGGAACAGGATGCTCCATTTCTCCCGTCCTATCTAGAGGGAAAAGATGCGATGCCAGTGGCGGAGAACGTAGCTGGGAAAAGCAGGCGTCAAGAGGTTGGGGGTTGGTTGATCCGACCGCCGAGAAACGCTCCGCTCGCTCGGATCATCGGTCCACATTCACCACTGCTACCAAACACCACCACCACCACACCCCTTACTCCAAAGGGATTGCCCACGCATCCGCTCGAGCGCGCCAACATTTCAATAGTATGCCCACTATATCACCTGCTGAGGGCTCCCCCGCAGCCCGCAACCATTCAGAGCGAGAGAAGAACGGCCTCCTCAAAGATGTCATCTCCAACACTACAATCCGATGCAAGATCGGACTTCACTGTCGCACCCCCCGCCGTGTTAGTGCATATTCTCGCAGGGTCACTGGCTCAGGTAGGAAATCGCAAAAGCTGCACTCTTACGAGAGCGCCAGCCGTGAAACAGAGAGCCATCCCCTCTCTGTCCGAAGCTGCGCCACCGACCAGAGGCTCGAGCCAAGTTGATCAGTCGATCCGCCGACCTCTGTTCCACAGGTTTTCTTTTCCATGCAAAAAGAAAACCCGGCTTGACCGGCCTGTTCGGATCCGCAGGTGAGTCGGCGACGGTTTCCAGCCCGACACGATCCTCGGATCGCTGTGTGATCGGCCGAGGCTCCGCCCGGTGCATCAATTTGCTATTCTCGGGCGGTGAGCCCATCGCATGAACTTCGTCCATCTCCCACTCTCGGCGCCCAGGGTCAGCTCGCTGCTGTCCCGGATTCTGGAACTCCCGGCTGCGGTTTGGTCTTTGCCCAAAGTGTGGTGTGCACATCCCACATTGCGGCGGGCGCAGGGGGGGGATGGTAGGAGCATCGTGAGACAGTCTTGGTCTGATGTTCTCCCCTATCACGCCTGCGTTTCGTTTCGACCTAGACTGCAACCCTCAGCAAAACCTCGCAAAAAGCCCAATAGAGTTGTCAAAATATGCAAATACCGGGACGTAGTTCGCAAGAACTAGATCGGGCGATCTGATTGCCGGGATGCGGCTGCTGTGCTGTGTTTGTGTCACGTCAGCCCTCAGAGAGGCGCATCGCAAAATTAAAAAAAAAGGCTCATCGAAGACTGTGATTGCGCAAATACAGTAGCGAACAACGTCCTAGTGCCCAGTTCGGAATAACCCGGTTAGGGGTGGCTTCTGAATTACGCCTAGGGATCAGTGGAATGAATAGATAGTGCAAAGACTGTGGCGGTACGGTCAGGCTTGTCAACGGAATTTGCTCTGGGGGTCACGCAATCTGGCTGCTCCGAGGTCACTCAGATGTTTGCTGGTGAAATGGATGCTTCTCAAGATGAGCATGACGTCGGTAATTCCGATGATGATTGCTCTTATGGAAACCCACTTGTGATGTCAAGCAACGAAGGCAAAGCAAGAAAGCGCCTACCTCTGTCAAGAGGTGCGGAGATGAACATGCCAGGTTTCCCCACAGCTCCGGCCTCAGGTAACATCGCTCCGGCCTCGCCTCTCAGCCCCGGAGATAGCTCAGATCTAGGAAGGAGACAGCCAGATCAAAGTGATTTGATGCTCCTCGGGCTGAGAAAAGTAAAGCGAGGGAGTAACGATCATAGCGAGATAAAGGCCCGGAAGCTGTGATGTTTAGATACAAATAGAAGCGATGCCATCTCAGCATCCGCTCGACTGGGGGATGTCGACAGAAACTTGATCTGTCCGTTCCCTATCCACCCTCCGAACCGAGATGAAGTCGATATGTGGAATCGGAGGAGCGCTTGCCGCCTTATTGCTCGAGAGAGCACAGGCTGCAGCTTCAGGCAGCTTCAACATCCTGTCCATGAACGTGGCGGGCCTCCCGGCAATCCTCAACCCAAACGACGTCCCAGGAGACAAGGCTATGAACGCCAAGATCATCGGTTCCAAGTTCGCACAGTATGGCTACGACGTCATCCATGTCCAAGAGGTGAGTTGATGCTGGGAATGCTGTTGGCCAGTTAGCTAACAAGCAGTGCGCAATGCCAGGACTTCAACTACCACGCGCACATCTATGCGACCGACAACCACGCCTACAGGACCGCTACCTCCGGTGGCGTGCCCTTCGGGTCCGGACTCAACACTTTGTCCAACTTTCCGTGGGTAGATTTTCGACGAATCAAGTGGAACACCTGTTCCGATGCCTCTTCAAGTGATTGTCTTACCCCGAAGGGCTTCACGTTTATGCGGGTAGCCGTCTCGGGTCCGGACTCCAACACAACATCCGTTTATGCCGACTTTTACAACCTGCACGCAGATGCTGGCGTTAAAGACGGTGACCTTGCTGCTCGGCAGTCAAACATCAACCAGGTTGCTGACTACATTGCAACCTGGAGCAAGGGCAATGCAGTGTTCGTCTTCGGTGACTTCAACAGCCGGTACAGTAGGGCGGCTGACACCGCCATCCGGGAGTTGCTGGCGAGCGTAAACAATAACGGACCTCTCATGAAAGATCCCTGGATAGAAATTGAGCGCAGTGATGTTGCCCCAACTGCCGAGACCTTCTGCACCAACCCAAGCACGAACAACTACTGCGAGACTGTTGACAAGTCCTACTACCGGTCAAGCCCCTTAATGACGATACAAGCGGAGGATTTCGCCTATGCCAGCAAGTTGTTCCTGCAGGCTGATGGCAACATCCTCTCTGACCACAATCCGGTCAAGGTGAACTTTACCTGGACGGCAGGGGCGACTCTTCAGCAGAGTCGCTTCTGGGGCGGACCACACGGAACTTGGTTCAGTGATGTGCCAGCGCTGGCCAAAGTCAGTAAGCCCAAGGCGTCGCTGTTGATGTTCCGCGGAGGATCCCGACTGGACAGCGTTGGTTTGACTTTGACGGACGGCACCCGCTTCGCCCATGGCGGTAGCGGCGGATCTCAGGTCTCATTGGCCCTTGGGCCATCCGAGTATTGGGTCGCGGCCGAGCTCTGTCAGGCCCAAAAAGACGGCAGAACGAGAAACTTCTACATCCGCGCGACTACCTCGACGGGGCGTACCCTTCAGGCCGGAACCGTGACCAAGGACTGCGTAGTATTTTCGGCGCCGCGGGGTTGGCAGATAGTAGGGTTCTTGGGGCAGGACGGCAATGAGGTCGACCAGCTGGCCTTTGTTTACGCACCGCAATAAGGGGGCGGCCAGAGAATAAGGCCGAGATCGACATAGTGGGGGTAGTAGGCCTTAGCCCACGTTTTTGTCTTGAAGATTCACAGCGGCATCGGGTCGACGCAAAAGCGGTGTAACAAGGGGCTTGTTTTCTCGCAGCCGCGGGCGCTCGTGGCGGCAATGATCAGCGGAATTTACGACTCGCGGGACTGGTTGGAGCTGTGATTGGAGGTGGTTGTTGTTGGCCCGAGTCTGAGGCCGACATGGTGTCGCGAAAAGCGCGCGGCGACCCAGAGGAGCTCTTCTGCTGGGAAACCTGGAAATGCAAGGCCGAGACCAATTGAAAGGACGGCGCGGAGGGGTGACGTTGAGGGTTGGATGCAACGGCGGGAGGATCGACGGCGGGGCTGGTACGCAGCAGACAGCCGTGTCACTGTCGCTTTGACTCCAATATTCTTCATCAGCAAGCCCAAATCGGCGGACGGAAAGACCAGCGACCACCTGAGAAACCAAGCTGGTTTTGGTGGGGGAGCTGATGACGAAGCAACAAAAGCTGAGCTGTTCCGTCTCAGTCACGCTCCTTCTTTGCTCGGCAGAAGATAACCCCGCGCTAGTTAAGTACAGCTTCCGCTGTCACGTCAAGCCATGGATTTAGAGTTCAATGAGGCGATTTCCGGTGCAAATACAATCGGATGACGGAATTATAATTGGAAACCACGAGCAGCAGTATTGTCCGGAGTAAGATGTGATGTGACGAGAGTTGATGAGGCGGTCCTGCTCTGCAGAGAATGTTTTCGCGAGGCTGAAGGTGTGTCTCATTTTACGCTACCTCCAAAAGCACGGTAATCCGTTCCCCCACCAAATGCTGCCTCGCCAAATTCCTTTGCGGCGATTGGCTACGCGACCCGTCAGACGTTGTGTCTAACCACCACTTGCTGTCAAAAAACGTGGGTGTAATTTGCCCCCCCCTCTGAGCGAAAATTGCTATTGGACAGTTCTGTGTGTTCCGCTGGCCTTCCACTGCAGGACGGCACACAGACGAGGCGGGACGTTGAATGTCCATTCGAGGACCATATTGGCGATGATCTACGGTTGATGTTGTGGAAACGGTCTCCTAGACACAACTTACGAACACCTTGGCTTCCATGTCGGGAAAAATGGCAAAAGTCGGCCCCAAGGTTGAAGCAAATGAATCAAGATGACGAACACCGGGAAAACGGCAGCTCGAAACGGCATATGTTCTGTAGCACGGAGAGAGTTTTCATGGCTGCAGCACCAGGCGAGCAAACAAACGGAGTGGGTATCTCCGCGTCGGTCCGCAGCGCCGCTTCAGCCCGTGTTTGTTTCTCCTGTTGCTTCGCGAGGCTGGAGCTGACAACGACAGGTCAATTTTTGGCTGACCAGGCCGCAGTAAACTTCCTACAAAACACAAAACTGACGCATTGGAGAGTGACGTGAATAATAAGCTGGGGAAGCCCGGGTGAGGGCGGACCAGCGAAGCTGTTCCCTGTTATTTGAGGGAAGCTTGGCTGGGAATCCCTTCTCGGGTGTGATGAACCATGGTCGGTGCGTTTCTGGGGTGCAAACGGAGACGCCACCGCCCCATAACTATTTGATAAGGCCTGCCTTACGAAGACAGTTGTTCGCGTGCTTTCGAGTCGTTGTGTTCCAAATTCGAAGACTGGCAGGTAACGTAAATAATCGTTGGCAGCCGTTTTGCTACGGTACAATTCAGGGCCTTTGGTAGCGAGAGAACAAGGGCCGATGAGCAAATGCTTGGTGGAGGATTTGGTAGCAGCCAACCGACCGCGAAGTGGCGGTTTCATTTGTCGCGATAGACGCTCGAAGCCAGCCGGGAAGGATTTGAGAAGCCTCCAGAAAAAGCAACGAAAGAGGCGTGAATCGATAGCGTTAGGCGGTGGCGTGCTTACACGACTCAACCAGTACCAAAAAAAAAAAAAGTGGCCGAATTCGAGGGTCCCTTCTCGACTTGACGCGACGCTGGTCTTAGCTCATAGTTACAGGCTCAAGAGCGAGGGTGGTTAGGAATACAGTCAGCACACGGTCCGCATCCGCATCCACGTCAACTTGCCAACACCAACACCCATCCGAGGGCGGATCTGCGGGGTGTTGACGGCGCGGCGCGCGCGCGCTCACTTTGGCGTCGGCACTGGCCTTCTGTTTTCCCCGGTTGGATGGAGAAACTGGCCGCTTTGGGAATCCGCGGGAATTAAGCCTCATCACGTCACGATTCGATACAAAGATTGGGGATTTGTTTTCATGGTGATCCCATCTTCTTCCCCAGATTGGACCCTGTGCGGAGCGGAGCGGCTTCGGCTGACGTTGGAAGTGAATCTCAAGGGAATGTACCATTCCGTTGATGACAGGCGCGTCAGGCATACTCTGTTCCCAAATTGAACTTCAACTCGGACTGGACGGACACACGGTATTTCTCGCCGTCCAAAAAGAAAGTAATAGTCGGACGAATCACAGGCTTGCAGTCACAGAGCTTCGTGGTGATTGGCTGTAATCACTGATGCAAGCCCCTTTTCCAACCTGCGCCGGGCCTTGCACCCAAACTTTTGGGGTGCTCCAAAGATGCAGGGACTCGCATGTCAAGACGCAGCCAAGATGTCCGGCGCAAAAATAGCGGCGAAAGTCTTTGCTCGCCGTCAATCGCTCCGTTGTCCTGGAATCCTCAAAAATCCTTTCACCACCCGGAAGGGTTCCGCGAAGCCGAGTCGCGCCATTGGCTGGGAATGGGATATTCCCCTCCTGCAGCAGCACGGATTGGTGTAGCCTCGGTGGACTTTGTGGGCGCCGATGGTGAGGGACACAAGTTTAGTGTAATCCCCTGGTTTCTACCGATGCATGTCTCGCTTCTTTTTGGGGCTACGAGAACCTGCTAGAAAAAAAATGTTGCAAACCAGTGTTCCTAAGACTGTTGAAACAGATGCGGGCTTCGTATCTTGGGTCGGCCAGATGCGGTCACTGGCACTGCTGAAACGCGTGAGCTAGGTTGTGGAGATTATGAAACCATTGAAGCCTCGCATACTGCTATGCACAGAAGGCAACATTCAATTTTGTTGACTGGCCACGCTTCACAGAGGGACACCTTGATCTTCCTGTCAGTCAGTTGTTATTGTGGTACTCTATAACTTGCTGCGTAACAAAAACCTCTTGCTGTGAGGTAGTAATAATAAATATGGCCTGCAGTCTTGTCTGTTGACCCAGGAAATGCGCGGACTGGACTGACTACCGACCGACCTGCGGCTTGTGTGCAGCCCTTGGGTTTGGGGCTTCCGACACGATGGAGGGGCCCATTTTTGACGCAAGGAACAAGGCAAGGATGTCCTTGTTGGTCAATCAAGCGACAAGGGCCGTCGTCTGCAGGCGGTTTCCTGCGAGGAAAAGTCTCCAGAAAATGGGGACAGAAAGCCCACGCGCTACCCAGAGTTCAGATAAGCGCATCTGTGCTGGAGGCTCACTCTCTCGATTTGGTATGGAGTCGGCTGCTCGAAATGTTGGGTTCGGGCGCGAAAAGAAGCTTCCCCACACTGTGGTTGCCCGCTACGACGACTGGATCACCAGCTGGCCAGAGCGAGCTCGGGGTGCGGGCCACTGTCAGTGGGGGGTGTAATTATCCATCCAGACATCAAGAGAGTCCACGGTATGCCCCTCTTGGCAGTAACGTTGAGGAGGCGCGTGATTTTGGAAACCCGTAAAGAAAATGTCGTTAGGTTAGAGGGTAGGATTTATCTGCTGATGCTTCAGAAAATGAATATGCTGTGATATTCTGAGCACTTCTGGTGTCGCAATGCGGGATTGGTGCTTGTGGTGATAAGAAACAGCTGCGGGAGATGCGACTAGCCCGTCGTGGTGAAAAGATGTGATATTCATGCATGGTAGTGATTCTTCGCCTGCAGTCAGCAGTCAGCATCCACCCCTGAGCACCTAACCAGTTACCCTTCCTGATAGCTCGAGCTCCGCAGGCGAATCAGCTGGTTAACTGTTGGTGCCAAGCTCAGCTTGTTATTGGCCACCTGCGCTCCTTGGAAGTAGGTAAATGTTGTCGAGTGGTCCTGAGCTCACAAGTATGTGCAAGTTTGCTGCCGGGCAAGTTGGGAGTACTGTTACGAAGTATACACTAGTTTGTACCGTAGTAGTTATAGGAAATTGCCCGTCGCACAGATTTTTGCCAGGACAACAAACGGCGGTGATTCTGCCCAGGCTTCAACGTTGAGCCCGTCCCGCCCGCAACCCGCCTCCCCGCCAAGCAACGTAGGCAGTGGAGGGCTTGTGGCCTAGCACCTGCTAAATTGCCATCCAATGAGCACGCAGAACCAACACTGATCCCGGAGAAATTTTCTCTCAAGTGAACCTCCAAAGAGAAGATGCCCGGGGGACATGAGGAGCGGAGAGAACTCAATGAACTACTCAGCCGCAGCTTGTGCAATTCATGAAAAGCGATGTTGCTGGCACAGAATAAACTGAGTGCCATTGGGAGTAGTGCGAATTGGGGCTGGATGCTGTTACTCTGAGCGGCTTGGTCTATGTACGTTCTTCGACCGTCTCACCCGCGTGCCAACTCGGCGTGGCGAGAGGTGGCCCGGATGGTGCCGGTGGCTCATAATTTAGTAGAGAAGGACTTAGAAACACATGAGACTATCCCACCAGCTAATACATTCACAAAACTGCAACACACTGCGTGTTTCGAGCATTTGTTTCGACCAAGTGTCGACCTGCGCCGCTCCCTCTCTTCCTCATCAAATCGTCTTCACCCGTGCCTCTCAAAGGCCATGAAGCGACCAGAAGCGATATGCCTGGCCGTCTCCAGTGCTACATAGTACCAGTTAACACCAATGCTCAGTGTAATCTGTGTCTTCGGGTTAACTTTGCTCGCTTGGCGGTCGGGTGTTCCAAGAGCTCGAGCTCGAGGTTCAGCGCAACATAACTCCACTCTCTTCGCCTCGGTCGGTGCCATCGTGCCGGCGGCTAGATAAAACACCAATTGACTCAGAAAACCTGGACAAAGGACGGCAGTTGTGGGATTTTCTATACAGTGGGAACGGAAAGAATATCACGTCAAGTTGAAGCCAAATGTTGCAGACGGACATGAGCATAGAGGTGCTGGTGGATTTGGCCACCGGCAGGGGCCTCGACCGAAGTTGACAATCCTCCCCACGCTCTTCCGCCAGGGTCGGTGTTTTTGGTGGTTCCCGCCTGTTCCGTGGCTCCCGAGTCGCACGCCACTGGTGCGAGGTTAACGGCCACCAGCACGTCCCCCCACTGCCCGCCTGGCGACCGACTGCAGACAGCAACCGGGGCTGGCTTCCTGTGGACCCGAACTCGGCCTGTCCCTGGTCCCGTTGGTTGCTTCCAACAAGGTACCCCAACGGGTAATAACGACGAAAAATATTGCAGCGGGGCACCCCTGTCGGACCGTACGAGGTACCTTGCTTGAGCCAGCCAGGCTGTGTGAGTGGGCAAGGCAGGGGTGGCAGTTGCACGTCTTTCCTTGCAACATCGCATTGCAGCTCGAGCATGGGCACGCACCCTTTCCCCTTCGATGTCTCCCTCTCTCCTTCCCGCCAGCATCCATAGACTCAACCTGTCGACGGCAATCCCAATATTCTGCCGCATCACAGTTCTTTGCAGTCTGAGTCCGAGAGTAATACTGCATCACCGCGACGGGCGCAGTAGCCACACGAAAAGGACCCCCCTTACATCCGTTTTGCAGTGCTTGCAAGTCGACGCCCACAATCTGATATCCAAGCGAGGAGCAACCGGCCAGACAACACGACTTTCGACGATTGACTCGCCTTCGGAGTTTTCGGCTGCTCTGATCATCCTCGCCACGCTTCGCGTCCGCTGCTCTCTGTCCTCTCAGCACCTCTCTGCTGGCTGCATCTTCTGTGAAACGAAGGCACCACCGCTGCCGCTGCTCTGTGCTTCTCGTCCACTCAAGCTTGCGCCGCAGGTCGGAACATCGGTTTTCTAGCCCAATTCCTCCCCCGCATCACATATTTGACAGCTGGGTATGTAAGGACCATATCTGCCGTTCTTGCTCGCGACTCCCGCTCTTCTCGTCAGCAGGTTGGGTGCCTGAGACCGCGCGCCCACAGTCCGGGACTCCCTGGTTATGCAGCTATCCAGTGTTGCGCATCGACCACACATATCCTTGACATTCCTCCGCAACACCCCCTCCAGACACTCACCCTCCCTACCTCACACACATTCCTCAGCTGTACACGTCGTTAATTGTCAAAACAAAAAGCCACCCCGCAGTGCAATCACACTCGTAGTTGCGGTATCTACGACTAACCAGCATACAGCCACATCGGTGCCGAACGTCGAGTCTGCCCCGTCTTACAACAACTTCTCGCGACTAGCTTCTAGGGCGCTGAGGTGGAGCTAGCTCCATCAGACTGACCAGTTTTTGGAAAGGCCACCTCGTCAACTACCGCATCGCGCTGTTTCTTTGGGGGCAAAGGGGGTCGTACGCTTAGTTGGGGAGGACTTGAACCAAGTCCACGCGGAATTCGATCGCCTATGTTTCTCTCGACGAGTCCTGGACAGCGATGGCGATGCTGAGCGATCAGCCAATGCGGTCGAGCCTGCAAGTGGCGCCATTGGCGATACAGAAGAGCAGGATAGACGCCAACGAAGATGCTACAGAGCCCGTCGGCTCAACGGGTCGCTATGAGCACTCGCAGATGACACCGCCAACCACGCCCGACGGCTCACAGGAGGACCTTGATGCGCCGACAAGTATGGGTGCTCCTGTCTTTCACAACTTCCTTAGGGCCTTCTACCCCTTCCAGCCGAGTTATGTCATGACCGACTCCACGGTCACCCTGCCGCTCAACGAGGGAGATGTCATTCTTGTCCACTCAATACACACCAATGGCTGGGCTGACGGGACACAACTTACTACTGGTGCTCGGGGATGGCTACCAACTAATTATTGCGAATCCTACGATCCCGAGGAGATGAGGAACCTCTTAAAGGCGTTGCTGAATTTTTGGGACTTGATGAGGAGTACATCTCTGAACGACAACGAGATGTTCGGGAACCAGGAGTTCATGAAGGGCATTATTGTTGGTGTCCGTTACCTATTGGTAGGTTTATGGCTGCGAAGCGACCTCGAGTCTGTGAGCCTTTTTTTTCTAACATTTTTTTCCAGGAGCGAACCCACTGTTTATCCAGGGAATCTGCCATCGTCCAAAGACATGACGGACTGCGACGAAGCCGGAAATCGTTGTTATCTGAGCTCTCCTCATTGGTGAAAACGGCTAAGCGTCTGCAAGAGTCGCAAAGGATGATCAGGTACGACGACGAGATCAACAGCATCGTGGATGAGATGATCTTGAAGGCATTCAAGATCGTCACTAAGGGCGTGAAGTTCTTGGACATTCTGGAGGACGATAGGCGAGCAAGGGCGTCGGCGATTGGTATCATGGGGACACTCATGGAGGAAACGTGCATCCCCCCAACGCCACCAGCGGAGTCGGCTGCCTTCGACACCAACCAAGGTCAAGTTTGTGATGCAGCTTCCCGTCCTGACGAAAACGGGGACGTTGCCGAGCCGGCCGCGGTAGAAGCAAGCGAGGTGGCACCAATCTCAGCTCCTTCCAACAAGCGTTTGTCCGCTATTCACTCGATGGGTACAAATGCGCGTCGCCTGTCTCAGACCAATCTCGGGCAGGTCAACCGCCTCTCGTCGACCATCCAGCACAGAGTCAGCCTGGCAGGCCCATCGCCGCTATCCCGGCCGCAAAATCTGGTCTCTGCGCGGCTCAGCTCGTGCCATGATCTCTTCCTGTCTCACCTTGGCTCATTCATCGGCAGGCTGCAGGTGCAATCACAGTCGCGACCCCACCTCGCTCTCGCAATCAAGCAGTCGGTGACCTCGGGCGGCCAGCTCCTCGTCGTGATTGATGTTGTCTGTTCCCACAACTCTCTCAGCATCGAGACCCTCGACCAGTCTCGTTCCGCAATGTACGACCGCCTCCAAGACCTCGTGGACGCTGCGCGCGACATCCTCACCAATTTCGGACCCGATATGGACGACGTAATTGTACCCCAGGACAATGGCCGTTTGCTCGGCGCGGCCACTGGGTGTGTGAAGGCCACTGGCGAGTGCGTCGCCAAGACCAAGTATGTCATTGAGCGTATAGGAGACTTCGAGTTTGAGTTCGACGATGGCCATCTCGGGGTCGACTTTGACCTCTCAGCCCTGGATGCCATTCCTGAAGAAAAGAGCAGGTCTATTGCGGCCGATTCAGCGAGTATCGCAGAGTCAAGCATTTCGGAAACACCCACCGCCTCGACCGCTATCTCTGCGACCTCCGCGATCACCAGGCCTACCGCGCTAGCGATCGACAAGCCACTTCCTGACGTCCCGCAGATTACCTCACCCACTGATGTCGCGTTCGAGCAAAACCTTTCGCCCGCTGTTTCTCGGCCCGATTCACTGTTGGCCGACGATAACGCAAGCAGCATGGTCTCATCGGTCTCGTCACTTCGACCCAGCTTGCCACCTCTGCCCAAGATTTCCACAGCTCTTCTGCCGGAAGAGGGCTTTAGCCCAACCGCCGAGCAGTCAGCTGCACAGGAGAGCGAATTCAGGTCTTTCCGGGCCGAAAGCATGACCGCCTCAAGTTCTGGCTCTGGCAGCACCTATCTCAGCCGGGACTCTGAATCAAGCATCCTGTCTCAAGCCTCGACACGTGCCACAACGCCTGACAGTACACAAGCGCCCAGAACCCAGCCCTCACTCTCAGAATTGAGTATAGCTGAAAGCTCCACTCACACCGAAGAAGTTGATGATGTGGAGTCGAAGTTGCTCGAGAGGTCATACGCACACGAACTCGTGTTCAATAAGGAGGGTCAAGTCACCGGAGGCTCGCTTGCTGCATTAGTAGAACGGCTGACCACACACGAGGCTACACCCGACGCTCTGTTTGTGACAACTTTCTACCTGACCTTCCGGCTTTTTTGCACGCCCGTGGAGTTGGCCGAGGCGTTAATCGATCGATTCGATTACGTTGGCGAGGCACCGCACATCGCCGCCCCTGTTCGCCTCCGCACCTACAATGTGTTCAAGGGCTGGTTGGAGTCACACTGGAAGGAGGATGTAGATAACGAGGCCCTTCCCCTCATCAAACATTTCGCCGAGTTCAAACTCAGCACAGCCCTGCAATCGGCTGCCAAACGCCTTGTTGATCTCACTGACAAGGTCACGTTGAGCGATGGGACGTTAGTCCCGCGCCTTGTCTCATCGATGGGAAAGACGGGCACATCAGTCACCCTTTCTGTCCCTGCCGACACCCCTCTGCCTCCACCTGTCATCACCCGTGGTGCCTTGAACTCGCTGACAAACTGGAAGGCCAGTGGCGCTGGACCGACCATCCTGGACTTCGACCCTCTGGAGGTAGCTCGCCAACTAACTATCAAACAAATGTCTTTGTTTTGTTGCATTACACCCGACGAACTCCTCGGATCAAGGTGGACGAAAGAGGCAGGCGCCCACACGCCAAATGTCAAGGCCATGATGGCATTTACCACTGGCCTGTCGCACTTTGTTGCAGACACGATCCTTCAGTACGAAGAGGTCAAGAAGCGCGCCGCCGTCATCAAACACTGGATCAAGATCGCTCACCAATGCCAATGCCTCCACAACTACGACGCACTGATGGCCATCACCTGCGCCCTGACTGACACAAGCATCAAGCGGCTCAGGATCACCTGGGAGAATGTCAGCATCAAGCGGAAGGACATGCTCAAGAGCTTGCAGTCAATCGTGGAGTTCAACCAGAACTACAAGGCGCTCCGGGCCCGGCTCCACGATCATGTCCCTCCATGTCTCCCTTTCCTTGGCATGTTTTTGACTGACCTCACGTTTGTTGACGTGGGCAACCCGGCCACCAAAACCAGTGACTCGGGACTGGTTGTCATCAACTTCGATAAGCACATGCGCACTGCAAAGAGCATCGGAGAACTGCAGCGTTTCCAGATTCCGTATCGTCTGACTGACGTTCCAGACCTTCAAGAGTGGCTCTGGACCCAGATTGACCGCCTTCGCGACAAGGAGAAAGTGGGTGCCAATGCGCAAGCAACACACTACCGCAAAAGCCTTCTACTTGAGCCTCGCGAGACGCAGTTGCGTGCCCCAGTCGAGGCCACCACAACTGCTCCAGCCGTCGCCACAGGCAATGGCATGTTTGGTTGGATGAGAAGCAACAGTACAAGCCACAATTTGCCCGCCCAGATCTAAACTGGGTGACCACACAATCAAAGTACTGCTTGACCAGCTACAAAACGACATCGCATCATTCTACGACTACTTATTTACACATCGGACACACAATCCCCGTGGAAGAGCCGCCTTTCGGCCTCGCGCTGAACTTTTCTCGAATTCTTTTGATACCCATATCCGCTTTTTTCTTGTCTTTCCAGTTTTATGACCTCATGATCATCAGGGGTTACTCTCGTTTAACTAGCCGACGTTGGTCCCGAATCAGCTGCCAGCTCTGCAGCCAGCTATCTCACAATCAGGATACTTCAGGCACGCTGAAGTGGTGGGCCCACACCCCAGATTCGGCGTTTATTTTATTCCCCACCCGTCCTCAAGGACAGGCACTCGTTTTCCGCGTCGGGGGAGTTTGGCATTTCCTTTGGTCTGTTTCATTTTAGGATGAAGAGCCGATGGATAAATCTTTGCAAGGACAAGTAGTTTGGAGCACCAGGCGTTCGCTTCTTCATTGTTGCCCACGCACAACGGAGGCCTGTGTATTATCGTGGGATGGGCCTGGCGAATAGTCTTACGGGAGGAGGGTGGTTAGTGTCATTGGTATCTTGGGATGATAAAATATCTAGGCATCGGGTGGGATACCCTGGGAGTTACTGTTTTCTATTGCCTGTTTTACACAAAACTCCTTATTGCTAGTGTTACACGTGGCTCACGCCGGGCTGTCAGCAATGGGTCATTAGAGGTGCCCTAGAAAGCAGAGGAAAGCCGGGGGTGTGTTGATGGTTGGTCTGTCTTTTGTTTTGGGATGGAAGGAAGGGGGGGGGGGGGGGGGGGGGATACTTGTGGGAACCACGGAACGGAGAAGATACCCGGCCAACTCTATATCTAGGTAGCCAAGCAGATGGAGGCAGTGTTCAACAAATAAAGTTGACTTTGTATTGTGACATACTTTCCCTCTTGTCCTTATGATGTGATGTTCGCCTGCCTCCGAGTCTGCACTCTTGCTTTAAATGTTAGCCCCAGGTTCGTTTAGCATGTAACCCGCTACATCCCGTTTATGAGACAATGCAATGGGACAAGCATTCACATACAACCATACCTACTGGAGAACTCGGGATCCCGTCCGCTCTCCCATAAATAAGTCAGTAAGGGCCAGACTAGTAGTTGGGTCGGTGACGACCAGCGAATCCCTGGTGTTGTATGTCTTTTTTGCTCCATATTTACTCTCTCCCTATCTCTCCATCTCTGTATCAATTGTTTTCTTTTTCCCTCCACCTCATTGCCGTTTCTTCATTATTCTCCTCCTTGATGTTCCTAAGTGTTTCTTTGGTTTCATCACATGCGCCTTAACTTCGAGTTCGAGAAACCTGCTAGATGCAGCTAGAAAGAACAGCCGCTGAGATTCGTGGTGTATAAAACACAGGCTAAAATAGCAACAGGTATGGGATGAAAGAAAGTTAAACCTTACGCCTCAGCCTGCAAAAAGGAAAGCCCAATACGGTGAGACCGCCCTTTCCTCGCTCGTGTCCTTTTGTGATTGACAACAGACTTTCCATTCGACGAGAAACAAGTTACGCAGAACCCACTTACTTCTCCAAAACTTTGCACTGGTGACGCAAGATGGAGTACACTGCGAATAAACGCCGCTACGGAGACACAGAGGGTGAGGTTCGCCATGGCAAAACGCGAAAACGCATTCGTGACGGCGATAGGCCTGCCAACTCGGATAGCTCTAAGCAGAGCTTGAAGCAGAACAACAGGGCGAGGCAGCTAAGAGGGCAGCGTGGTCGGGTCGATGACGAGAGTGACGAGAGCAGCCATGTCGACGCTAAAAGCAGGACCTCGGCAACAACTGATACTGACTCGAAGTGTCTTGATGGCTGCAGCAAACGAGCAACATCAGACCAAGACATCAGGAGACTGACTCGTTCACAGGTAGTCGAAGGAAAACGAGCAGCGAAGAACACGACTGGGGATACGATGAAAGAAAATTCAGAGGATAGCTCCTACCCACGCGGGAAATTTCCTCATCGAGGGCGATGGCCAGGGGCAAACCCTTGGCAGTTCCCCGTCTCTTCTAGCGAGACTCGGGCGCAGTCACGAGGCGGTCTCACGTCGAGTCGGTGGTCTTCATCACAACGTAAAAGCTCTTCGCCCGTGACAAATAATCCGGCTCCAAATCCCCCTCGGACTTGGGCCCATCTCCCAGCTCCAGCATTTTTCGGTGATCTGGGTCCGCACGAGCGGGCTCGTCCTGTCCCTGGTACCGCTGCCCAGTTTTATCTTCGCAAGCAACACAATCATCATGGCACCAACAAGAATAACAACAACAACAACAACAATGGCAACAACGGTGGGGCCAATACCAACAGGGGCAATAACAGCCAAATAAACAGAAACAACGACGGTGGCGGCAACGGCACTGGTGACCCGAGGCGGCCTTGCAACTGTTGTCGGCCCCCAAACCCCAGCGGTGTCCGATCTGTTGGTAGCAACGCATGGTATGCCCCCTTTGGTGGATCGCTCATTGACAACTTTACCGGAAACCCCGGTCCCTATCCTTTACCCAGCCTCCAAGATCTTTCGGCCATTCTCCCTGTCACCAGTGCCAATACCGCTGGCGTTCTGAGCTATAACCCCTTTGGCTTTGCCTTGGCCAATCTCGGAAACTTGAACTCGCACCTGTTCGGTGCCGGTAACAGCAACAGCGGCAGTGGAAATGACTACAGCGGCCAAGAATGCACCATCTGCATCGAGCTCCTCCCCCCGACCTCCTTCCCTTCCACCCCGCTCACCCCCCTCTGCACACACCCCGCGACCGCCGTCTGCCTGACGTGCATCTCGGCCACCATCTCGGCTGCCCTCGATAATCACCACGTCAACCTTTCAGCCATTGGCTGCCCCGTCTGCTCCTCTGCCATCCCGTACGCTTCCATCCAGCGCTACGCCAACGCCGAGACTTTTAGCCGCTTTTCAGACATACAGCTGCGCCAGATGCTGGAACAATCTCCCAATTTCTTTGCCTGTCTATCTGCGGAATGTCCTGCGGGACAAGAGCATGAAGGTGGCGAGGAGACGCCTATCGTGCAATGCTACCGGTGCGGAGCCAAAGCGTGTTTCCTTTGTAGGACGCCGTGGCATGAAGGGGTGGCGTGCAATGTTGACCAAGGTCGTGGTCAAAACCCAGGTCAAGGTCAAGTTCGAGGCCAACAAGAGAAGAGAGAAAGGCAGATTGAGGAGGATAGATTGTTGGCCGAGAGATTGGTCTTGGAGGAAGAAGCGAGGGAGGGGAGGGAGAGGGAGAGGGAGCGAATGAGGGAAGAGAGGGAACGAGAGGAGAGAGCACGCCAACAAGAGATGGAACAAGCGAAACAGTTGGCGGAACGGAGGAGGAGGGAAAACAAAGAGAGTGAAACCCTGGTCGGCAATACGACGAGACCGTGTCCCGGGTGTAGAGCGCCCATTGAGAAGAATATAGGGTGGTGAGTTTATATCCCTGGTTGGATTTTTTTTGGGGGGGGGAAGGGGGCATGAAGCTAACCAGAGATGACAACAGTTCACACATGACTTGTGAGTTTCGCCTTACCTTTTTTTCTTTTTTGCCCTTCGGTTTGGAGCATCTTCGCTTCTTTCGGAACTCAACCCATAACAGCTTTGCCCTCACAGGTTCAAGATGTCGCCACGAGTTCTGCTGGGAGTGCCTTGAACCATGGAGGGGCCATTCTTTTTTGGAGTGTCGCCCGAGATGGGTTTGATGAAAATGGTGTGCTTTGTATGGATTGTCTTTTTTTTTCCGGTACACGGATACCTACCTACCTACCTAGGTGCCCGGACTTGTTTTTTACTGACTTTTTTTCTTTGACTCTCTGGGTGGGTTGCAGGTTCGGTTTGCAGGACCGAGTTTTGTTGGGACTGTGGTGTCCTTTATTCCAGGATTTTGACGTGGGATAATAGTGCTCATGCACCAGATTGTCCTTGGAATCCCCGTAACTTGTAACTAACTGTGAAGGACAAATCATGCTGGGGAGGGCCCGGATTGCTTGTTTACTTAGATGTGGGGGGTTAAGGTGTGTGTGGCAATATTGACGTTGCATTCCAATTCTAGGAGAAGTAAATAGACTTGACGTAGCCTGCGGAATTTAGGTTTTGGGAACTGGAAAGTGGTGAGGACACCACTCATTTTCAGCGGACTCCGGGAATTGCGGCAGCTGTTGTGACTTCAAGTACTGTCCGTAGGACCTACGAAGTAATTCAGCCGCGAAATGCATTGTCCGTCCGGGATCACTTAGCATATTCTTATGCTGAGGTGATGCAGGATCGGGAGCAATGGACTTCTGCACTTGTTTTCTCTCATCGTCCTTCGAACAAGATCAGAGAGTCGATGGAGTCGGGGGTACATGGGTCTTGGCTGGTGAACCAGCGCAGTTCTGCCACTGGGCGGTGAAGCCAAAAAGTGACGCGACCCACTTAGCCTTTTCCGCAGGCGACCATAAATTCTCCTCCAACTGCAGAAAACTTCCTCTCCCTCAACACACTTTTTTCGTTCGGCAGAGTCGAGAACGCATCCGCGCCTCGCGCAGCTGATGATGCCAGCTTCTACCTCTCGCCTTTCAATGTTCGGCGTCTGATGCCTGGTCAGAATGCGTCTATTGCTTGTTCGTCACGGCGAAACAGTCGACAACGTTGCTGGTGTCTAGTAAGCTTCCTCTCCCACATACCATACACACCACACCATATTTCTAGCTATCCTGCTAACCGCACCAGTGCAGGTGTTCGTGACTCCCCCCTCACTACCCACGGCGTTCTTCAAGCACGTCGCCTCGGCTCGCATCTCGCCGCCCGGTCAGCAATTGATGGTCCAATTACCCATGTCTTCTCATCAGACTTGCAGCGAGCAGCCAACACGGCCCAAGCTGTGATCAACGCCTTCACCCCAGCGGGAACATCGGCAGCAGTAACAGCAGCAACAGTGGAAACACCGGGGCAGGAGCAAGTGCGCCTTGTCAGGGTGCCCGAGCTTCGTGAGAGAGATTTCGGAGAGGCGGAGGGCAAGCGATACGGTGCATCACATCGGGATGCTGAGACGCCGGAGATGATGCGTGCTCGCGCGACTCGGTTCGTTGTGACACGACTGGCACCGGTGTTGCACGGCTACGTGGCCAAAGGTCAACCAGGCTTCGTGGTTGTTGTGTCACACGGCATTTTTCTAGGCTCCCTACTCCGTGTCCTGCTAGAGCGGTATGGCGTGATGGAGCTGCTGAGGTTGGTTGGACCCGGCCTCACACCCCCACGGCCCCTGGCGTCCTGGAGCAACACTGGGTATCTGGAATTGGCTGTCAGTGCTCCACCACAAGCACCTCCAAGTGGAGAACGGAATGACAGGTCTCGTTGCAGTGTCAACTTGACGGTCGTCCAGATCAACACCGTGCAACACCTCGAAGGCTTGAGAAAGACTCGTGGCGGGATCGGCAACGCGCGGTTCGACACACGGCAGAGGACCGTTGACTCGTTCTTCAAGCCAGCGCCGAAGCGCAAATCCGGCGACAGCAACTAACTATCGTCCCACCTAAGATACTCTAGCATGCTTTCACAAGGTATGTGCTTCTTTTTCTTTTGCTCGCTTCGTTTTTATGATGAGAGACACAATTTCACAGACCTGTACCGAAACAAATATGTGGAAAGACATGTCCAACCGCTATCTGAGAAACCTTTTTTCCTGTTTAACTTTGCATGGTTCGTCGCAGCCACATACTAACAGCCATCAAGTAGGACAAAGACCGAACCATTACAGGTGCTTGGTAGCTCCCAGCTAGGGGATGTGGTCCAATAGATAGCATAATATATGCCCATTCCGAACTTTGGATCTCCTTGCTGTCGTGATCGTATTTGTCATTGTGAAAACATCTTGCTCTTGGGATGCTTCAGTGTGATGAGTGACTCGGAATTTGGGGCCCACTTGTTGATTTTGAGGTCTTGCGCTGCCGAGCCGACAATATGTCACTCACCCTCGCCCTCTTCATCATCCGGCTCGTCGTCTGGTTCTATCCCTTGGGCTGCGTCGGATGGCAAGATGCGAGGAAACCACCCATACTCTGTAAAGTCAATCATCAACTCCCCTAGCGGGCCAGTCGTGACCGTCACTCCTTCGGCTTCCAGCGCAGCCGCTTGGTTTCTCGAACCTGATGGTTGGGACCTTTGCAAGCTAGTTAGTCTATGTATCTCTATGATGCTCGGAAAAAAATCCGTCCTACCTGGGAGAGATAATTCCCTTGGCATTGACAACACGCTGCCATGGTACATTGTCATGGTGAAAGCGTAGTGACGTATCTGTAGGGAGATGCTTTAGACAGACGCCGACTTGGCGCGGTCGTTGTGCTGTTGTGTGTTCTCTGGTTAACTAGTCTGTACTTGTCTAATAACTAACTAACTATTCGATGATTGGTAACAGAGGGGATGGAGGAGGAGAGATTGGGGACGGGACGGGACGGAGATAAAAGGGAAGGAAAGGGGGAGAAGAAGAACGTACGAGTCCCGATTAGCTTCGCAATGTGGCCGTAGCTGGTAACTTTTCCAAAAGGAATCTCTTGTACGGCGCTATACACTGCGCGGAAAAAGGCTTCGGCTTCGTCTGTTCTTGTCATTTTTTTCTTCTTAACTTTTGAGCATTTGCTGTGGTGAGTTCACTTGTGTGTGTGTGTGTGTGTGTGTGTGTGGCTGTTGTTGGTGGTGGTAACGTTGGTATGGTGGTGGGGAGGGGGGTTGATGCCAGGATCGTCGCCGTGCTGAAATGTCCGACTTGACTCGGCTCGGGGATAACAACCTATTCTACAAAGGTGGCCACGACTAAAATGGAATAGTTGGTCTGATTGAGATTCGGATTCATGTGCAGTTGCAATGGGTCTTGAGGAACAAACGAAGCGTAGAGTGATATAGAGAGAGTTGAGTGGTGGCAAAAAATGGATTCTGCCCAGGAGGGACAAAAAATGGACAATACCGGATTCGAACCGGTGACCTTTCACAAATGGCGCATTTTGGAGGATGCGAAGCGAAAATCATACCCCTAGACCAATTGCCCGACTTCCAGACACTGGATTGGTGACAATGTAGGGAGTGGGGCCTTATATACCAGGACAAAAATGTGAGTTTGACAACAACCTCACGCTTGAGGGAGGGAGAGAGAGAGAGAGCTTCAAGAGTTTATTCCATGATAATTGCGCAAATAAATTTTTTCTCTTTTATATATTTACCAGATTTACAATTATTTTTTTTGCCTGTAATCACAACATGAACTCCCGCAAACCCCTTGCTACTACCTTCATGTACTTGATCCAAGTCACGCCCCCTTCGACTGGCTTCCTATCCAATCTCTCACCAACACCCGCTGTCTGACCAGATACTCCGGCTGCTTCAAAGGTTCCATCTGCTGCCCCACCAGCGCCGGCGTGATGGCCAGAATATGACTGAGCCGAGCCTCAAGCTTGACCGACCGTGGATCCAACCCCAAGTCCAGCGACCCTTGACCTTGATCTTGACCTTGACCTTCAATGTTTGTGCAATCCAGCGTGCCCAAACGACCGAGGAGATCCTTTTGCGTAGGCAATAAGTCCAAACGCAGATTATAACTCGGGTCTGCGGATTTCTGCATCGCTTCGTGAAAGGCCACGCATGGCTCGATAACGGCTTGTTGGCATTGCTTGACGAGGGCTCCCCAGCCTTGCATGCGGAAAATTATGACAAGAACAGAGAGTCTTCTAGCGAGGTTGTCGATCCTTTCGGCGCGGGATTTTTGGTAGGGTTTTGAGTTGAGGAGGAAATGCCGGATTATCCCGGCTCTGACACGGTTGCGTAAGGCCGGGTCGCCGCCGCCGCGGGTTTGTGTGCCGGCGCCGGCAGCGGAGACTTGAGCTTCTAGATCGGTGGCAAGCTGCCAATTTGCGCTCGGGAAGCAAAGCAAGGGGGGTGGTTTTCGTCAAGAAAGATGTGTTCCATGACAAAGCGGTAGATGATCGCCTCGGTAATGTCAACGTCGACGTTGCGCTCGTACGTGGCCCGCGCGAGGTCTGGGTTGTCGGAGAAATAACGACGAAGCTCCTTGACATTGTAGGGCATATTTTGGGCCGTCTTGACAATGTCCCGAGCTTCTTTGGGGTTGGAGAGAAAAGGGCTGAGGAGATCCTCGGCAAACTGCCGTATGGATCGGAGGATTTGGCGATATTGCTGGTCGACTTTTGTCTTAGTTCTCCCGTGACAAAAGAGTATAGGAGTGATATGGTTGAAGCTTACCTTGATCGCGTCATCCCGCCCGAGATTCTCCACTGGGTAATTCTTGGGCCTGGCGCGAGTAACCATATTCTGCAGGTTTGGCTGTGGGCTTATTGTGGTATGAGGTTTCGACTCCGAGTCTTTTATATCCTGAAAAGGGTTGACGACGTTGTTCTGAGGCTTTGCACTCAAACTGGGTTTACGTTTTGGACTCACGGACTGTGAGATCTCTCTGATCACAGACCGCGGCGGATATGCACTTGGCAAGACCGCCTGTGACTCAACGTATTTCCTGAGATGTTCATACTCAGCTCTCCATTTCTTGATGGCAGCCCGCAGCTCTTGGTTCTCTTTGCGGAGGTTTTCCCATTCCTCCCACCTCTTTCCTGGTGATTGAATCATGGTTATGAGAAACTTACTGGAAGTGGGCTTGAAGAGCAGTGATACAAAAATGATGGCGAGGACAAGAGTGCAGTGCAGAGATCTTTGGACTGGGGGTATTCATCGGGGCTGTAGGCTTTTATGTGTATTACTAGACATGTTCTCCTCACTTGAGGGGAATAAAGAAGCATTGAGCTGTATGGGAGTGGTGTGTCATGATAAGCTGAGTCTTTGTTACAGTTGCGGCTCGCTTTCTTTATTACGGGGGACCGGAAAACCACAACACGGGATTCCAGATTTTGGAAGTCTGGAGTTGTTCAAGTCGGGAACTCAATAAAATGGCTGAGATAGCACTGGAAACACTAACCAGATAAAGTTCAACTTTCTGTAATAACCCCATTCAGGTCAGAACCGAATCCCTGAACTGGGGTGGCAAGGCCAAGCATCGGCACCTTCCGGCTAAAGCCCCGTCTGCCACTCCGGGCCCCGGTGAGACAGCCATCTGTGCTCGGCAGTCCAATGACATTTTACCCGACGTTGCGGCTCTCATGCAACGCAACCAAGAAGCAGCAGCAGCAGAAGAAACTGTGTGTGGAATTCTGTCCTCATCATGATCGACTTTTTTTTTCTCTTCTTGCAGTCCTGTTAGGCTTGTCTTACTGAACGGAACTGACTCAATCTCATATGTGAGGGCCATCCCAACTTGTGCTGTACGCACTTTTTCACACGTTGAGAATCGGCCATGGCTTCTAATCTCGTTAAACTCGGCCTGGCCGTCGGGTTTGGCGCCTTCATCGGCCCGCTCATCCAACCCGCCGTGCTCACTCACCTTTCGGCCTACGATATCCAACCTCATCTACCATTTAAACTCGATCAACTTCTTCCCGTCTCTTTCAACCTTGACCACCTGTTGAACCGCCGCTCATCATCATCATCGGCATCATCAACCCCCTCCACGGAACCGACCACGTGTCCACCCCACAACTACACCACCCAAGTCATCTCTTTTTCCCCCTTACTCATCTACATCACCTCCTTCCTCGCCCCTTCTGAAGCCGCATCCATTATATCCCTCGGCGAGCCACTTCTCGAACCCTCTCCTATAACCGGATATGGGCGGGGACGGGGGGGATCCTCCTCTACTCTTTCCGGAACACGAACATCCTGGTCCGCTCCCCTGCACCCTTCTTCATCTCAACCCAACCATGTCATAAACTGCATCCTCTCTCGCGCGCAATCTTTCATGGGAACGCTCCTCTCCCCTGGACGTGATGAGATGGGTCTCCCTCAACTAGTTCGGTATACTGCTGGTCAAAAATTCGATTTGCATACCGATTGGTTTTTAAAACCCCGTATCGACGACCTGGATTTGGAATCTGGTCGACAGAGACTATATAATCGTGTTGCGACGTTTTTTGTGGTTTTGCAGGCGAATCATACGAGTGGGGGGGAGACGTGGTTTCCGAAAGTTGGGGTGGTAACTCCCCAAGATAGGGAACGTGACAGAGACAAGAGGGTTTGGAGGGAACATGAAGACGGCGGGTTGGCGTTCAAGGCGGTTCCCGGAGGCGCGCTTTTTTGGTTGAATTTATTACCGAATGGCACGGGAGATCCGAGAACTGTCCATGCGGGATTGCCGGTCGAAGGAGGCGTCAAGTATGCGATGAATATTTGGCCGAGGGCGTTCTTTGGACCGGATGCGTAAGGAGGCACTGGGAAAAGGGGGGCCGGAAAGAGGGGGGAAGGGGGTTGATTGAGTTGGGGTGATGGGGAAAAGTGGATTGGATGGTACAAAAAAAGGACTGGGGCTTGGGATGGTGATGTCAACATCATGAGTTGGGCGACAACCATGGGGTCAAAATGCAAGACGGTTTGCACCGGCATGGACTGAAGAGTGGTGACGAACATGACAATAGCGTCAAACCTTGAACTGAGGTTGTCGACTGACTGGAATTCTGTTGGGAAACGGGCGTTGCTGGCAAAAAGTCAATTTGCTCAACTTGTGCACCAAATACAAATGGTAGGTAAGCAACAAAACATTCTCTGGTATCATCAAATCATAAGCTAACTGTCCCGGGAGCACCGATCAAACCCATCACCGCTCGCAAAATTACCAAAAACATCGCTTGTAATCCCATGCATACATCGCACACCCAGCTTAGACATTCTCCTCCTTACTGTGCTGTTGGGTATGAGCAGTAGGAGCGACATCCTCAACTGTCTCGTCACTGAACTTGAGATCCTCCTCGATCGTGACCGTATCCTTGATCTTGAGCCAGATGACGGGAGCGGCAAACACGAGAGCACCTCCAAGGAGACCCCACTGTCCAACGTTAGCAACCATGTTTATCTAGGCAGGAGGAAAAAAAAAACCTACAGTGCCTCCAAAAAGCGTGTTGTAAGGCTTCTTCACACCATCCAGACGCCAAAACACGGCAGCGCCAGCAGACTGGATACCTTTGTAGAAGCCAGTAAGGTTGGCAGCTTTGCGACCCGAGTTGCTGAGAGCACCCATGTACCTAGTTTGCGTTAGCCAGCTTCCTCAACCGATGAAGATAACCCAAAACTTACCAGTAGATGCAAGTCTGCCAAGCGGCATCGAAGAAGCCATAGAACATCAAGAGGAACATGGGTCCAATATACTTCTCACCCCCATCGGTCCAGTCAACGCGGACATAAAGAGGCTCCTCCAAAGATTCCACCACCTCACGAACCGCCTGCTTCGACTGCCAGGCCCAACCACCGCCCCAGATGACAAAAGTGAGCACGAAGAGGGTAACAAAGCTGGCCTTGGCGCGGACGCTACGACGGGCCTTACCGTAGTCGAGAGCGTAGCCAAAGACAGTGGCACCAATGATCTGGCTGGTCCAGTACAGCGTGTTGTTGAGAGCGCGGGTGCGCGTATTGAAGTGGGCGCCGTTAAAGTCGTTGCCCTGGTACGTGTAGAACGTGTTGGAGGCAAAGAACATGGGGAAGAGCAGAACTACCCAGGGAGCCGAGGTAAGCGTCTCGACCAATCCCATAATCTCCGTCTTCCAGCTGGGGTTCTTCATGAGAATGACCTTGCTGCCATCCTCGCGGATGACCCGGCTGGCATTAACCAATACCAAGGCCAAGATAGCGCCGATAAACATGAGGACGATAAAGCCGACATATGTCCCGTCCGTCACAGGGCCGCTGGTCGAGTTGATGTTCTGGCCGAGCGGAATCAGCGAGCCAATGACGGCGCCGAGGTTGAAGATGACCCAGAACCACGAAATGTAGCGGCCCTTCTTGTCCTCGGGGGGATAACTCATCATGATGGTGCCCTGGGCTGTCCAGAGCAGACCGGCACAAACACCAAGGAAAGCGCCGGCGAAGATGACGAAGCCGTAGTTTTCGTTGTGGTTGTACGACAGGAAGCTAGCCGCGTAGATGCAGTAGCCGAGGCCACCGAACGAGAGGGTGGCCCTCACGCCGAGCTTGTTGGCAATTGTGCCCGAGAAGAAGGCCACGACGGCAAAGGTCGAGTACAGGGCCGTGTTTGCGTTGTTCTGAGCTGTGGCGTCGACTTGCCCACCAGCACCGAGACCGCCGAGGGCGTTGAACATACCGGGACACAAGAAACAGACCATGGCGACCATGAACAGCTGTACGGGTGGCGACGCATACCAGAGCTCGTGGCCGCCGATCCGGAATCCCTTGTACATCCATCCTGCGGGGCGGGGTACCGGGGTACTGTCGTCAGTACTGAACGCCGTCTGCGGAGACTTGACGTCGTCGGCCATGGCTGCTTGCTTCGGTGTCGAGGCGCGGGGAGAAAGCAAAAAAAAAAAAGGGGCGGCGAAGAGCAGGAGGCTACAGGTGCAGAACCGGATCGAGACCCGATGACCAGGACTCGGGGTGGAAATAAATGGGAGTGGAGAAGGCGAGCAGATATACGGGAGAGAAGAGGACCTCTCTGAACCCTTGGGTCCCGCACGGCTAAAGTAGGTTTGGGGCGGGATGGAGTATGGCTGATGGCGGATGGCGGATGGCAAGGGAATTAACGACAGGGTCCAAGATAGGCAGAAGAAGCGCTGCTGCGGGTGCGGGCGGGTGCAAGCTTTCGTTACGAGTGGAGGGTAGTAGTGTAGATGCAACACCCCCCAGGGCCAGAGGGTAGCAGCAACAGGAGCCCGTACTTTGTATTGGCCTGGGTGTGTGCGCCCGGGTCTTCAAGCTACGTGACAGAAGCTGGTCGAGGTAACACGACGATGCATCGTGGCGTCAAACTTCGAAAAAAGTAACTCCAACGGCCGAGAGACAGGGGTTTGGAATGTTTGTTCCATGACGGGAAGACACCCCATTCTCCGGGGTGTTAGCCATTTGGGGAGCTGGTGATTCGAAGGGAAGCGGGGCTGGATTGGATTTGGATGTCTATCCGATGTTATCGCTGTCCAACTTCCCGTCAATGCCTCGTAATTGTGACCAGGAATATTTCCCGCCCGCTCACGGTAGTAGTTTGACGGCGAAGAAGACCCAGAGAGGACGGGGCCAGACAGCTGGGGTCGCACGGTGGGAGCACAAACAGAGTTTGGACGGCGTGGTTCAGAACGACAAAATCGCCGTTCGATAAGATGACAGGCGACATTCCGGCCCGAATGCACGCGAAAGGCCTTGCTGATTGACTTTGTTCCCTGTGGCACCCCGGCCTGTCATTGGACGACAGCGGGCTAGTCCGTCAAGTTAGGAAGGAGCACTCTCGTGAGCGCACAGACGGCGCCAAGACCACCGGGGACAGGCCGGCTAGCCAAGCAGAGCGGAGTTTTGATCCCCGCTATGCATAACCGTCGACATTGTGCGGGACTGCGGAGAAAAGTGGACGCATCCAGACCATGTAACGTTTCTTAGGCTCCTTCAGAGTTCAAATGCCGACGCCATTGGCCAGCGCGTGGCCGCCCGTGGTCTGCTGAATCGCGCTGTTCGCGCTCACAATACCTTTGCCATGCTGTGCATGCCTCTATTCCGGGTTGTGAGGTTGCGGTATGTTGATGATGCGACCACACTTCAGCTCCTTTAATAGATAGCCCTGCCTCTCTCACCAAGCAAAAGATGCAACACAGGTCACAAATGTCATGTTTCAGTCGCATACGGGTGATGCCGCTGAGGCTCTAGACTCGGTACCCGCGGCGTGGTAACATTTCCCAACCAACCCTATCAATATTGCTGTCGGCTCACGGCGGCGATCACCAACTGCAGATAATTTATATCGGCTTGGGTTTGGGTATCACGTGCTGTCCACTGTGGTGTTGGTCGCTGAATCTGAACTCAGCATTTATCGAGGCACCATCCATCGCTTGGCAAAAACCGAAGCCAAACCACCTACCCTCTGAGTTATTAGCTAATGTCAGATAGCCGAGTTGAAACGACCGGCCGCTTCGCCGGAGGACCGGAGCTTACTGAGACCGAGTTTGAGCCGGTGCTGTGGGGTGCCGTTGCCCCGCGTTCCCCACCAAATTTTCACCGTCAGCAGCTGTCGGCATCCCCGCCCTCGCCGATTGGGCAATGACGTCACCGGATAACCTCCTGGAGCTGGAGTTCAATTGACAGTTTTGGGTCTGTACCGAGTGTCAATTGGTAGTCCGAGAACAGTATGAACCTGTTCGATCCAGTATTCCGTGTTGTTTGGGAGCAGAAATCCCGGGATTCTCCCTGCAGTGTGTGGAGAGATGCCGAAACCCGATGGGCTGATGGTGATGTTGGTGGGGCAAGTTCTCCAGAACCTGTCGCGAGACGAGCAGCTAGTTAAAAGGGTCAAGATCCGCTGATTTCTTGCTGACTGATGCATAGAGCCCACTGTTCATATTTTTGTCGTCGAGAGTGTCCTCTCTTTTTCCTCTCTCCTTTTCTTCTGTGCCGTCTGTGTGGTCTGCGTTGTTTTGCATCGTCTGCATCGTCTGCATCGTCTGCATCGTCTGCATCGTCTGCTAGGTCGCCGCTCGGACGTTCGTGCTTGTTTTCTGCTGCCAAATCCCCTCTCCCGTTGGTCGCGAATCTTTTTTTCTTCTTGCACATCTCAAAAAATGGCGTCACCAATTTCAGCCGCTCTCAAGGCGCGCATCAAGCGTCCTTCGATGCTCAACAAGCTCTGCCAGCCCGAGGATCTCCTGAAGCATTTTCCCAATGGCGCCTACATCGGTTGGTCTGGCTTCACGGGAGTTGGATATCCTAAGTGCGTGCACTCTGTTGCCCTGCCTGCCAATTGACGCTAACCCTTGAGCAGGAAAATGCCGACTTTCCTCGCAGACCACGTCGAACAAAACAACCTCCAGGGCAAGCTTCGATACACTCTCTTTGTCGGTGCGTCGTCGGGAGCCGAGACGGAAAACAGATGGGCGGGGCTAGATATGATCGAGAGGCGGAGTCCACATCAGGTCGGAAAGGCTATTTCCAAGGGCATCAACGAGGGCCGCATCAAGTTCTTTGACAAGCACCTTTCGATGTTCCCCGTCGACCTGGTGTACGGCTTCTACACCAAGGATAGGCCATCCAATAAGCTGGATGTTGTTGTGGTTGAGGCGACCGAGATCAAGGAGGACGGCAGCATCGTTCCCGGTGCTTCCGTCGGTGCCACCCCCGAGCTGCTCCAGCTGGCAGACAAGGTATGCCACCCTTAACCGAGAGCGTTGGACGATTTCTGACCCCCTCAGATCATTATTGAGGTCAACACAGCAATTCCCAACTTCGACGGTCTCCATGACATCACCATGACTGATCTGCCACCACGGAGGAAGCCTTATCTGATCATGGGTGTTGAGGACCGCATTGGCACCACTTCCATCCCTATTGACCCCGAGAAGGTTGTCGGTGTCCTCCACTCTGACTACCAGGACCAGACGGCCGATAATAGCCCCGCGGATGAGACTTCGCGAAAGATTGCCGGCCACTTGATCGAGTTCTTCGAACATGAGGTCAGCCATGGTCGTCTGCCTAAGAGCTTGCTGCCCCTGCAGTCGGGCATTGGCAACATTGCCAACGCTGTCATCGGAGGGTTAGAGAATTCCAACTTCCAGAACCTCAAGGTCTGGACCGAGGTTATCCAGGATACCTTCCTTGATCTGTTCGACTCTGGCCGTCTCGACTTCGCTACTGCCACTTCGGTCAGATTCTCTCCCACTGGCTTCGAACGCTTCTATCGGAACTGGGAGTCATACCACAACAAGCTGCTGCTGCGCTCTCAGCAGGTTAGCAACTCGCCCGAGATCATCCGCCGGCTTGGTGTTATCGGCATGAACACGCCTGTCGAGGTCGACATTTATGCGCACGCCAACTCGACGTGCGTCATGGGTAGCCGCATGCTCAACGGTTTGGGCGGCTCGGCCGATTTCCTCCGCAGCGCAAAGTACAGCATCATGCACACGCCCTCGACCCGCCCTTCCAAGAGCGACCCCCATGGGGTGAGCTGCATTGTGCCCATGTGCACCCACATTGACCAGACCGAGCACGATCTGGATATAATTGTTACCGAGAACGGTCTGGCTGACGTCCGTGGTCTGAGCCCTCGGGAGCGCGCCCGTGTCATCATCGACAAGTGCGCCCACGACGTGTACAAGCCCATCCTCAAGGCCTACTTTGAGAAGGCCGAGAGCGAGTGCTTGAGGAAGGGCATGGGTCACGAGCCTCACATGCTGTTCAATGCCTTTGACATGCATAAGGCTCTCCAAGAGGAGGGAAGCATGGCCAAGGTGAAGTCGTGGTAATCTGTTAATACTCGATGTTCTTGATTTTGTATCATCTGAGCGGGGATCTGGCGTTAGAAAGTGTCAATATTATTTGGGATTTTGGATAATCTTGAGTTTTTTGCAAATCTGTGAACTCTGATGTATCGTGGCTTTCGACTCCCAAGCTCATGGCGCCGCCTCCATAAACCTACCTCTCCCTGGTTGGTGGAGGGGACTCCACTGTCTCATACAAGACGTCAAGACTTGGTAACCATTCCCGACATTGTCAAGTAGGTCTCGTGGTGATAGTGTGGCTTGCCGCTAACCCCGTTTTTGCTGACTAGAAGAGCGCGGTTCACTCACCCACCCAGTGGTTTAGAGTTTCCCCGATCCCATCCAGCGTGGGACGCCCCCCGGGCGGGCGTCCCGAGAGGCGGTGAATTCTCGTATCTCGCCGCCAATGGATACCATATGAGCCGGACAGTGGAGCAACAGAGAAAGTATAAATATTCCAACTAGCACACAGCCGTCTGTCGCGCGTCCGCTTCCTTCCTGCCCTTCTTCTTTCGGCCCAACTTGGCCAAACCCATTCAGACCATTCCCCCCATTTGTTCTATAGAATACAACACAATGGGTTTCTATCTCCCGGGATGCCCCTCAAAAGCGCACACGGAAAAAATTAAGTTTCCGTCGCACCCTTACGTCAGAATGGAGGACGATGTCGAAAAGGGCCAGCAGCTCCCTCCCCCGCTGCGCTCGCAGCAGGCTTCGCAACGGCCCTCACAACCAGCAAAGGGAATGTCTCCCCACCACCGTACATCCGACAGTACGAACTGTTACATGGTCTGCTTCATCTCATTCATATTTCTCATCTGTCTCACTTGGGCTGGTATGGGCTTGGGCGCTATGAGCTTCAATGAACGACTTGACAAAATGGACGAGTTGCTCAGCCATACAAACCATAAGCTGGATGTGGTCACAAATTCCATTGGAGAGCCCAGGACCGTGGCTAGCGCGTCAGTGGGTGCGGTGGAGACGAAACCCATCCTCAAGCCTATCGTCATGCCGGAATTGGAGTCGGAGGGGAAGATCAAGCGTCGTCGGAGGGGGTTGACGCGGCGGGTGGATCCGGGGGTCATTCCTACTGCGGAGGATATGCCTTCGCCAGAAGATGTGCCCAACACTCTGTATGATGTTGATGGGCGGGAACGGCACGGAGGTGGATTTGAGCCTGTGGCTCCGCCTTGGTTTTATGAGCATGACACTGAGGGATGGGGTTGGCCGAATGGACCGTGGGATGAGTTGAAGAAACCGATCAGCGGCTCCAGAACGTGGGCCGAATATCCAAACGGGCCCAACCAGGAGTTTAACGTTGGAGCGTGAAAGTTGAGAATAAGGGAAGATGGGCTTGATCTGTTGATTTTAGCATCGGGAACATGGTTTGGGCAGAGGTAGAGATGGAGGCCAAGGATTGACGTTTGAGATGGGATCCGCTTCGAAAGAACAATGCTTGTCCAACAGCTGGGTTCGAGTCTGCAACATTGCCATCCATCTATATATTGTATCAAGTAACCATACTGAGTAATGTTGCACGAAAACATGCCGCAAATAGCTGCTCAAGAACTCCTCCGTCCGTACGGCTCAAACGGAAATATGGCGCTGACCAAACCCATCGCAATCAGCAAGCCCCCACAGATAAAGATGGGTGCGCTCGTGCTCGTGTCCGCTACCGTCGCAATCACCGCCGACAAGATGCCCATGAACCGATTGCAGGCGACTGCCACGCCGTTCCCCGTCGCGCGATGTGCGCTGGGAAGCACCTCGGGCGTGTAGGCGTACAGCGTGCCGTAGTATATGTTCAAACTGAAACCGATCGCGCAGCTAAAGCCTACATCCTGAGCTGCTGTCCGTACAGAGGAGTACGCAAAAAAGAAGGCTGCCGTCATGAAGGCGCCAATGAGCATCGTATAGCGGCGTCCAAGCAACGGCTGGTTGCAAAAATACCCTCCGAGGAAGGGACCAAACATGGAACTGATGTTAACGAGTGCATAGTTGCGCCACGACTCAAACGTCGACACGCCGGTGTCCGCACCGCGTGCCGCGAGATAACTGGGTAAGAAGACATAGAAGAGCGGGTAGGCGAGGCCCACCATGGCCCACGACAGCCAGATGAGGAGTGTTGAGGTGGCGATCTGCTTGGTTGAGAACAATCCACGCAGATGGACTAGAGTCTCGCTGAGGGAGAAGCGGTTCTTACTGTGGGCGCTCGTTACCACGCCGCAAGCTTCCAACTTTCTGACCGTCAGGCGGCAAGGCCGGTTGTACTTGGTTGCAAGGTATTGGAACGTGTTGACAACCTCTTCGTCTTCCCCAAGACCGAGGAGATACTTGGGTGTCTCCCTGAGCCGAATGACTGTGACACGAAGGATTGACATGATCAAAACCAGACCGCCACTGGTGAACATGACGTAGCGCCATCCCATGTTGTTGATCATGGTGCAAGTCTCGACAGACGGACAGTTCCACCTCTCTGGTACCAAGAACCCCCACGCAATGAAGCCGGTGATGGCTTGACCAAAACCCCACCAGGCGGCCATGAGGGTAAGAACCCATTGCTTGTTGCCAGGGAGATACTCCAGAAAGACAGTCGTGTCCATGATGAGGTTTCCGCCGCCGCCGAACCCGACCAACGAGACGAAAAAGCCAAGTGATCCCCAGTTCGGCATCCCGCCGGCAATGATGGCCGATAGGGAGCAGATCAGAAGCGAGATGTTGAAGGCGTAGCGGCGCCCGATGATATCGGCACTGAGTCCCCAGAACAGGGCACCAAAAAGCATGCCAATGTAGACGGCAACTGTCAAACCCTTGTCGTATCCCACTTGGCCGAGCTCTCGGAAGGCCGGTCCAGCAATGACAGACTGAAGGAGAAGAATGAGCGAGTCGACGGCATATCTGCCACGTCATTGTAAGCTCGGGCAGCGAGACGGGATTGGTTCTCTCACCCGAAACCGTTGAGGAAGAAAAGCTTCGTGTGGTAGCGCGTCCAGCCTATCTCATCGATAGTCTGGCCAATCAGCTGCGTGACTTTGCGAAGCATCGCACTTTCCACTCACGTTGTTCACCAGGTGCATCTTCCGGTTCATCGCCGGGTCGAGGTCTTGCAGTGCGAGGATGTCTTCACCGCTGGCGTGGCTTTCGGTGGACATGCGCCGCCCCGGGGAGCCGTCACCGAAAAGGCCCCTCTCTTTCTGGTCTGGGCCGGAGCCCGTAGCATCGAACAAGACCGACATCACTGGAATCGGCTACCTGGACGAGGTGCGAGTTTTGTAGGGGTTGTCGCGACGATCGATGTGGTGCGGTCCGGGATCGAAGAAAGGGGGCGAGTAGCTCTGCCCAGGAGAAGATGATCGAGGGGGTGAAAAAAGATTCAGGAAATAGGAGCATGAAGAGAACATTGCGCGAAAAGCAAGTGTTTCAAGGAAATGCGACCATCAGAGACAGCCGGCAGGTAACTTCGGGCAGCACTCTCGGAATGTTCACGAGGCACAACAGGGAAAACGGGATGCCAAGAACGCAACAGAGAAAATCTGCAGCTCGAATTGGCCCAGAAAGCCGAATTGCCCACATGAAGAAGGTGTCTGGGGAGTTGGAATGAAGTTGGCATGAAGTCTGCAACTGCGAGTGGTCGTTCCTGCTGTGTGATTCGACCTACCTAAGGCAGTTCCTTCCTCAACCTTTGAGCTCACCGCAGCCCCCGCAAGGGTTGTCAGCGACGGGAGCATGGAACTCACAGGGCTTGAACTGTTGCATCTGAGGCATCGAGATGTGGGTGTGGGAATGGGACGTGGTGAGTGGGATGAGGTTAGAAACTGGACGAGTGTGAAATCCCAGGGTCTCACGACGCGATGCCGATCGAATCAGCCGCTGGGCAGCCGCCGCGTGTTGCTGCAAGGTGGCATCGATGAGACGGTATCCCGCTCTCCAGCTTTTCGGGCAGTAGTTTCTTGCCCAATTGACTGACGATAGTTACCATGGAATGACGAAGGCGGTGAGTGGGTGAAGCTGTGCATTGGTGGGTGGTAGGGAAAATCCCCGTCCCTTCAAGGCGGGGAAGCCCCCCAACACCCTTCAACGAAATCGCCATGTAGCGCTATATACCACTGACACCACGAAACGAAATCCCCCGCGCTCCACTGACCGACGGGGCCCAACCTCACCTAAACTTTTCGCCGCGGAGCATCTCATCTGCGAAGTGTCTCTAGGCAACAGCCCAAGAGTAGGTCAGTTCAGCAAGGGTATTTCCTTCCCATCTACAGGGAACGAAGGGGGTCGTGGAGCTTGGCGTGAGAAATCGAGACTCGAATTTAAACACAGGGCCTAAAGATCTTCGCTCAAAATCCCGTCAAACGGCGGCTCTCCTGCCGTTTGCAAGGTAAGTACAAAAAGGTCTCCCATCGAACCCATCGGGCACCAAGGATCTTGTACAAACCTCATGGCAACATCTGCCATCACAGACATCCACTGTGCCATGCCTCTTCCTCGTCACCCATCTCCATGCATTGTTGACGCATCATGATTTAGAAAGAAATCGTGGCAAAGTCAACATCCGGCTTCACCACGCGTCCACCCTCCAACTCCGTATCCGTGTAGGCAGGAAACGCCATAAGCCTCTGTTCATCATCCACCACCGACAAAGTCGTGAACCCATTGCCCGGGCCAAATTGTCCACTCCATGTGCCACCGACACGATAGTATCCGCAAGTGGAACGGAAGGGAGACCTGCTGGCAGGAGCCAAATGGTGATGAAAAGCAAGAAACTTGCACGATGTAGGGGGGTTATTGAGCTGGTGAGTGTCGATTTTGAAGCTCCATTCACACATGGTGTCTTCTTTGTCGCATTGGCGCCTGAAGTCCCGCATCGTCCAGACTGCTGTGGCCGTGGGCAGGTCAGGTGCTGCCGTAGATGAATTGGTGGGGAGAGGTGAGGTGACGCTCGGCGCCGAGGTGGTGGTAACATGCAGCTGAGAGCTGTTAGTAGAGACTAGAGTGACGTTGGCAAGAAACAGACCATAGAAGCGTTGGCCGACACAGAAGAGGTAATTGCAGTGACAGACGAAACGTTGAAAGACACAAAGAAAGGCAAAGAAGAGATGGTGAAAGGCTCCTCAGAGGTGGTAGAAGGGACCAGGGGCGCGTCGGTAAGGACAGGAGATCCGCTGGTGATGGCTAAGAAGAGAGCCATCATCATGGCAACGAGAGTGAGCTGCATTTTGGCGGCTGTGTGAATAAAAAGGAGTGTGATACTTTGAGAAGAACGAGGTAGATTGGTGTTGGCTTGCAGTGATGCTTGCAGTGATGCTTGATGTGATGTTGGGTTGGAAGAGGGAAGAAGATTGAATGGACAAGAAGCCCATTATTTATCTCAATAGCAGCAAACAAAGATTTAGGCAATAAGGCAGTCAGGTCCTCATTTCTGATCAAGTGACTGACGCGAGGGTTCTCATTTGTGGGCCAGTGTGGTTTGTCTGATGAAAAAGGAAGGCACGCCTGGGGCGGCCTGAGGCGGCAAACCACAGCGCGAGGACCTTTCTACCCTCCAAATTTTTCTTCGTTCTCTTCATCTCTATATTTCTCGCCAAGATGGCCAGAGTGCACTGTCTCGGGAGATCAAAGCGTACCACGTACAATGGGATCAGATGGGACGGCTCCTGTCGTCTGGCAGTTGCTAGAGACCCGGGCAGATGCGCCATCAGTGGCATTTGATGCACAGTTTTAAATTCGCGTAAATTTGCACCGTCACAATAATTCTTCCAGCAAGGACTGGCAGCAGGGGTTGAGGGGCTCAGGCGGGATCTGTTTGCTTGAGAACATGGTGACCTTGCAAGTAAATATGAGTGCACTTTATTCAAGACAATAGATGAGGCTTGAGCCTCGTGTTCCATGAGTTACACGTCAAGTAGGTTTCCGTCGGAGGTATCCCGTGTGAGATCTCAGCGGCGTACAGGCACAGACAAATGGATCGATCTGTGGCAAGTGGGATTTACAAGCCGTGTGTTAGGGATTGAACTGCGGCTGGCTGCCTCACTGTGACATTCCGCAACAGACGGTTACACCATAGCTTAGGCCATATTTCTCCGCTACCCGTCATCACAAGGAAGAAGGGGCCGTTCTAGAGTCTACGATGGAGGGCCGAGACACCCATGAGTCACCGGCCGGATTCTTGCGTTAGTAGCTCCACGGAAAGTTGGGCGAGCGGCGTTACTACATGAGAACTTGTGATGCAATTACTATGGACACGAAGAGAAGAGTCTAGATCTATCAACCATTTTACACGCATTGCGAGTAGTAATCGTTGGAGAACTTGCACGTGTAAGGTGCAGCGCAGGTTTTGCAACCACTGAAGTTGATGCCACCGCATTGAGCCCATTGAGGTGACGTGCAACCAGAGTTGGTCGTGGTGGTAGCAGGGGCCGAGCTGGAGGTGCTAGTGGTACGAACAGAGGTAGTCGATGTGGCGAAGGTGGTCGAGGTCTGCGGGACCCGAGTTGAACTTGTCGTGGAGCTGCTGGGTCTCGCAGAGCTCGTGGTGCCGGTGTTGCCGCCAGGGACAGGCTCGCCTATATTCAGGGGTCAGCGCTGAGGGGAATGGACATCCGCGTAGCGTATTTCTTACCAGGACCAGCGACGGAAGTAGTCAAGCTGCCGCTCTCGATGTAGACGCCAGACCAGTAAAAGTCCTCGGTTGTATCTGGGTAACCAGAGCGAGGCAACTCCAGGACGCCGACGTGCCAATCAGCACCATTACTGCTGGTGCTGGTCCTGATGGGAGCGACCTTCTGTGTCAAAGGATCACTGCCAGTCGAGTGCCAGAACCCAACAGTACCAGCGCTGAAGTCAATCTCATAGGCCACGTTATGCCACACGTCGGCCTCCCAGTCCATACTCCAGTGGGTCTGACCGCCAACGCACCAGCGGAGAAGGGTGTCGGAAATACCGGGGGCTCCCGACAGCCAGCCAGATTTTAACTCGGTGAAGTGGCTCTCGAAGAAAGCAATCTGGTGTTCGCGGGTCGTGGCCGGGGCGTTCACGTCCTTGCGCATGAGCGAAAAATGGTAGTAAACCTTGCCCTTGTGGATGGCAGCACTGGTCTGCGGGATCAGCTCAGTGCGGCGCATGTTCTGGCCATTCCAATACGCCGTATTGTCCAGGGCAATCTTGGCACCCTGCTTGGAGCCTGTATCCGCAGGATTCTTGTAGCTTGGCGACAGATTGACGTAGGACGTCACAGGCGAGGATCCGTGGATGTAGTATTGGTATGGCCCGACCTGGTTACCCCATGACCACTTGTTGAGATCTGTGGATGAGCTGAGGTCGTTGAAGCGGCCATCCCAAAGGATAGTGCCGGCCTCGGCCGACAGAGCATTGACGACAATGCTAGCGAGAACGGTGAACTTCATCTCAGCGGCGGGCGAAGGTTCAAGCAGAAAGGATAGCCGACGAGAAGATAATTCAAGGAAGACTTGGCTGATGTCGTCTTATAGAATCGCTGCAGCCCGGGCTTGCATAAACAAGCCAGCGGTTGTGTTCCCGGTTTCCGGGACCATGTGTTATTGAGTACCGCCGCTCTAAATTGTTTCTCTGCCAGTATTGCAGAGGCCCATTGTCAGGGTTGCAGCGGTGACGAGAGAGCATTGCGCAAGAGCGGGACATGGCGGCGCATTCGATCGCAATCACGGCCCGTTTGGAGCATTGCTCGAGGGAGAAGGGATTCCGGGGTTGCAGTGCCGCGGAGCAAGAGTGGTGAATGGCCGTTTCGAGCGGTAGCGTAGCGTCGAAACGATGGTTCAGGGTATTTTCCATTGTGGAGGTCATCGGCTAGGCTTCCGAAGCCAAACGGTGATCCGCGCTCCAAGAGATCGCGAAATGCTTAGCGAGCTTGTTTTCCCACTGCGCTTCCTGCGCTGTGAAAGGCTGTTAGCATGGAACGGTGTTGGTGATGATTGATGAGCGTGCACGAGCGTTGGAGACTGAAAAGTTGAGAGACCGGGAGATGGAACATAACCTGGAAGATTCGAGCTGGTTGATCCCGCCGTGCACCAAGAAAACTTCCATCGGCTGCGGGCTCGAAAGTTGTGCGCTGAGATCTCTCGGGCATCGGACTGCAACATAACTGAAAAGAAGCGCTCTGGGCAAAGGTTGGCGGCCGTGGGCTTGGGTACGCAGTTGTTGAAGGAGGATGTTCTTTGCATGGGCCTAATTCCTGCGACATGGCGCTCAAGTGGGAGGCAACTACCTACCTAATCACTGCGAACTGCTGTGCTGTGATGAGGGACTGGAGACTTCCTGTGACCAGCAAGTGGGGAGTTGGCTGCCATTGCTCTTTCCCAAAGCCGCGAGTTGGCTCTAGGTCCCCAAACAGAATTTGTGATATTCTCCCTCCCCCCAAACTCTGAATTTAAACCCCAAACATATCACTTGATTTTGACCCTACGAATAGAAACCTTTCCGGCACATACAGACCCTACAAGCACACTTGATCCTTGGCACTGGATTTGCTCCATCTAAAATCCTAAACCAAATCGTCGCAGACGAGTTCCCCGGCTCCATGCATTATAGCAGCACTCGATCCAGTTCCAAGAGTCTGGCCTTAGGTTCTACTGCAACATTGGCTATCCGATTCAATTTCTCAGTCCCTTCGTTCCGACCGCTACCTCCCCTACCCTCTTCCGCGATCCAATTATCAAGCAATCTCACCACAACTCCACGCAGCTCGGCCCCCATGACCCAACCTTTCATCCCACTCAGAATCGACCAAATTGGGAATGGCGATGGCGGCAAGAAACCGAAGTCCAAGGGTAAAAAGATATCGAAGAGGCAAAAGAAGAGAAATGCGCAAGACACACATTATCCCCGCGCGTTCAACTTATACAACCGCGCCCGATATGAGCACAACGGAATCCAACCCAACTTTGCCCTAAAAACAAGTCGACGTGGCTTTCGGTGGAAGAATAAGGTGCGGTGGAGTATCGAGAACAAATTTATGCACCGGGTTATCCTACAGCACGGCAGTTCTCCTCACAACCCCGTTCGAGCTGTGTTGACCATCCGCGACTCTGCAGGGGCGCCGATGAGCGAGGGGTACCAGAGATTTGTGGCCCACATGGAGCATCGACTGGCTCCCTTGGACCAGGATTCTGAGGTCCGGGAGTATTGGCTGTTATCCAGCAAGGGGACGTTCGGGTTTTACATGAAGCTGGAACCAGATGCCCACTACACGAGCTTCAGGTGGCGACGGTGTAGTCCCTTGGAGTCTCAAAAAATTACTGGAACTTGGAATGGTCCAGCCTGGAAGCTTATCCAAGAGCCATTGAGAGGGGATTTCGAAGTCGGGCGGGCAGAAGACATTGTGGCAATCGGTGATTGCCGACGAGCAGGATCTAAGCGAGGGTGCTTCAGATTCCTGTGGGAGAGTAAGTCTGGCGTGTACGATGACCCTTGGGCGACACCCGCAGTCATGTCATGGCTGGCCTTGTACACATGGTGGTGGGGTATGTCGGCCTGGATGTTTTGGGAGCCCCAAGTTTACCCCGAAAAGCGCTGGAACTTTGAGCGCCGCCAATACGTGAGAGTTTGGAAGAGAGAATCGGAGCGTCGCCAAGGGAGGGTGGCGTGGCGGTCGGCTGAGAAGTGGGAGTATCGGTCCAAATGAGTGTGCCGACGCTGATATTAAGATTGCTATCAGAGGTATATCCTGGCCACAAAGCCCCCCACAAGGACGACAAAGATTAGTAGGAATAAATTGACAAAAGCCTTCTCAACCCATCGCTTGTTGCACTGCTCTTCGCGTGCTTTCCAACCTCCGGTGGCGGCATTTGCGTGGGGAAATGGGGTGTCCGGAACAGGCTTCTCGAGAAAGGCACAGAGAGGGCCCCATCCATCTGAGATATCCCACTCCAAAAGCCTCTCGGGGGGTACCAGGCCGCGAATCATGGCGCAGTGTTCTTTTTAATCTGTTAGCAATCCAATATCGAGGCATGCCTGGATTTGTCCGGGAAAATTACCTTTCTGAATCCACCTCGCGTTTTTTGTTACTGCTCTGGCCATGTCACCATCTGGTGCCCGAAACAGCAATGGCCACAGAAACCGCTCATACACATGCCACGCCCAGAAGCACTCGCGATCCAACAGGCTCGCTATCCAGAACCCCCAGCTGCGATTTGCTTTCACTAGTGTGCTCTCCAAACTCCGCACCCATGCGTCGACATCGCCCCGCATGTTGAGCACCACTTTGGCATCGGGATACGCCGCAATCATGTCGGAAGCAAAAACACTTGCTGCAGCATCCGTAACCGCCACGCTATGGCCCAGAAGCGCATCGAAATCCGCAGCCGTAATCGCCTCGCCTTGATAGAATTTCTTTCGAGCCAACGCAACCCACCCGGGAGAATGACATTCGTTATCATAAACTATGTCCCAACCATGATAGGTATGAGAATATCCGAGGTGGAGAAGCGCTTGTTGCAGAGACTCGGTGCCGCTTCGGGGGAGGCCTACGCAGAGAACTTGCATGGGCGAGGAAGCGCTGCGTTGACGCGGAGAAGGCGGAGAAGGGAGCGCGTAGATTGCTTCGAGGAGTTTCCAGAAGGGAGAGTTTAGAGAGAGCTGCAGTTGGAAGGGCCATTTCCATTTCTGCCATTGCATGTGCGCTTTCCAGGAGGCGTTGGTGGAAATGGCGCCATTGGTGGACGAGCCGGGGGGTTTGAGATGTCCCATTGTGTCTATCTGGCGCTGCGCTGACGGTTTGGTATGGTAGGGTAAGGTATGGGTACCGCTGTGTCGGGTCGTCGCATCAGTAAACCCTGCGATGAGGTGATGAGTAGGCGAGAGGCGAGGGTGGACGTGAAGGCGGTTCCTTTATGTACCCCAGGTTTTTCTTTTCGGGGAAATTTTTGTGGAAATGTGTCAACGACACATCATTCTTGGCGTCCTTTTCTCCCTTCGTCTCTTTCTCTTGCGAAGCGATGAATGATGGTGTTGATCTTCCGAGTTATCCGTTTGGCGATGGCAAGCGACTGGATGGACACGGGTCAAGGGGTGCATTTGAGCGAACGCCAAGCATTTGTCTGTGTCTGTCTGTAACCGAAGAAAAGGTATCACACCCAGACACGAATTGAGTATTTTACTGGTCATTTTATCCTACCAAGGAAAATTCCCTTGTCGATCCATCATGTCATATGTCATATTGATGAGTCTCCGTTCCCCGTTTCCCGTTTCCCGTGTCCCGTGTCCCGTTCCCCGTTCTCCGTCCCGCCTGCCTACCTGCCTGCCCTCTGGCCGTCTGCGGTGCCGTGCGCCGTCTGCCGTCTGCCCGTACCAGACATACCACACCGACCGGATGTCAATCTAGCACGTGTAAATAGACGAGCAAGCTCGGGTACACATTCTACGGTCTGTTAAGAAATCACAATTCTAGCCGGCTGCATGTATGTATGCATGGGTAGGTTCGGTTCGGTTACCAGCTTTTCTTCTTCTTTCGTTGTCGTTTTCATATGGGAAATAAATCATTGTTTAATCTGCCATGTTGATAATCCTGGCAAATCGGGCAATGACATGGCCATGGCATGGCATGCACGCATGGCATAGATATGGGATACCTTACTGGGTATGCATATATGGCCATGGCACATATAACTTCTCTCTATATGTGACCAGACCGGAGAGACACAGACAGGCAAAGCATTGAAAATCTACCCTGTTCCCGGGATGGATTCTCTCGGCGTGCGTCCGCTCGGGGACCTAGCGCCGTCTCTTTTTTTGGGGGGAGAGGAGAGCGTGGATTTTGCCGGCTAATATCCATGTGTATGATGTCGTTCTAAGAGTTGGGGTAGAGCGGTGGTTTTTTTTACTGCCCTAAACTAGACTATGTTGGAGACGAGACGAGAGGGAAGCTGGGATTGGGGATTGGGGATGTAAGGGTGAATTACGAATAAAAAGTTGGGAATTTGACTTGTACGCATATGTTACCATTAAGATGTTTTTTTTTTCTTTGGAAAAGGGGCGGGCGGGTGGGTGGGCGAATGACCTGTCGAGTCTGCTGTCTGGTGTGCCCAAACATTTTGCGTCATGGCTACGAAGTACATTTCCCGTGGACCGAGCCCGACAAAAACACTGCGCGCAAGAATTAAGCAATCACAGAAACGACTTTGGGCAATGGAATCCTCAGCGCGCATTGTAGCTAAACTCGGAAGTAAGCCCTGGTGCACCTGTCTCGTTTAATGCCCTCCCCGGGACCGAAACCGGCACGGGCAACGGGCCACGGTGGGGGAGAGTGGGAAAGTCAATTGGGGGGGGTGGGGGGAGAAGTGGGTAATATGTAATATGAGCCGCCACCTAATCCGGTTCTCTCTGCTTGTCTTGTCGTGTTACTATTCTTGTTCATCCCTGCCTCGGGACGAGACTGAGAAGTTCGGCCCCTCTTCCGTTCAATCCATCAGTTCATTCTCCATTCTCCATTTCCATTCCCCCACGTTCCAGTCCCCACGGGGCTCGTTTACCTAGGTAGCTAGCTAGGTAGGTAATTCCTAGAGAATAACGTATCCGATCTTTTTTTTTTCTCCTTGGGTTGCTTGCTGCTTCGGCTGCAAGGCCGGCACTTGTCGACTTATCCGTGTTTCAGCCGTTTGCGGGTTGCACCGTCATGGGCGGTGTTACGCCGCAACGTTGTGATGGAGGGGTGGGTATGTGGGGTGTGGTGTTGCATTGCCTCTTTATCTCTATCTCTGTCTGTCTATCTACCTAGGTACCTATCTCCTTTTCGTGGGTGCATCGGGAAGGGGTTGCGGCTCGTTTCTCGTCTCCATCGACTCCATACCTGTCATTC